>Ga0207693_10000325_pt1 | contig 44161 bp, 67 predicted proteins | sample LARL81metaG_FD_184347 | JGI IMG/M metagenome (GOLD analysis project Ga0207693, IMG submission 184347) | Corn, switchgrass and miscanthus rhizosphere microbial communities from Kellogg Biological Station, Michigan, USA - LAR L8-1 metaG... | ecosystem: Host-associated > Plants > Roots >... | reverse complement strand
GTGCATTCGGCGTACAAATAGAGCGCGTGCTCGCTGATCTCGAATCCGCGCTCGCGGGCAATCTTGGTCTGCCGCTTCTCGATCTCGGCGTCGAAGAATTCCTCGACGCGCCCGCATTGCAGGCAGACCAGATGATCGTGGTGCCCGCCCTGGTTCAGCTCGAACACCGCCTTGCCGCTTTCGAAATGATGGCGCACCAGCAACCCGGCCTGCTCGAACTGCGTCAGGACGCGATAGACGGTCGCGAGGCCGACGTCGAGGCCTTCGGCCAGCAGTTTCCGATACACATCTTCGGCGGTCAGATGACGCACCGGGCTCTGCTCGAACAGATTGATGATCTTCAGGCGCGGCAATGTCGCCTTGAGGCCGGCGTTCTTGAGGTCGTGCGGCGTGGACATGGAGGCGCTGGCCCGGCGAGGCAGGGAGTGCGCTTATAATATAGTCTTCGATCGTTTTTTGGCAGTGAAAGACCATTCCCGCATGCGCACCAACCTATTCGCCGCCGGCCTCGCACTGCTTATGGCCGGCTGCACATGGTTTCCGAGCCTCGGCGTCTACAAGCTCGACATCAACCAGGGCAATTACATCACGCAGGACCAGGTCGACAGGCTGAAGGTGGGCCAGACGCGGCAGCAGGCTCGACTGGCGCTTGGCACGCCGCTGGTGGCCGACGCCTTCCACGCCAACCGCTGGGATTATGTCTACGAGTTCAATCGCCAGGGACGCACGCTCGAGCGCCGGCGCTTCACCGTTTACTTCGTCGACGACAAGGTGGCGCGCTGGGAAGGCGACGAGATGCCGCCGCCCCCGGCGCAGGTCGCCCGCGCCGGAGGCGGCGACGCCGTTCTCGACAAATCGCTGACCAGCGCGCCCAGGACCCGCGAGGAGAACTGGCTGTCCGAGTTGCTGCGAAAGCTGGGCTGGTGGCAGTAGCCGGTCGGCCGGTCCGCGTCGCGATCGCGGGCTGCGGTGGCCGCATGGGCCAGACGCTGATCGCGGCGATCCTCGGTCAACAGGACATGAAGCTTGCCGCCGCGCTGGAGGTGGCTGAGAGCCCGTTGCTCGGCCACGATGCCGGCGGGCCGCTCGGACAAGTCACCGGCGTGGTGACCGGTTCAGATCTCGCCGCTGCGCTCCGCGAAGCCGACGTCCTGATCGACTTCACCCGACCGACGGCGACGGTTGCTCACGTCCACGCCTGTGCCGGCGCCGGCGTCGGTGCAGTGGTGGGCACGACGGGCCTGAGCGAAGCCGACAAGAAAGCGCTGGCCGAGGCCGGCCGAACGATCCCGCTGGTCTATGCGCCGAATATGAGCGTCGGAGTCAACGTACTGCTCAAGCTGGTCGCGCTTGCCGCGCAGCGTCTCGGCGGCGACTATGACGTCGAGATCGTCGAAATGCACCACCGGCATAAGGTGGACGCGCCCTCAGGCACTGCGCTGCAGCTCGGTGAAGCGGCAGCCGCGGCGATGGGCCGCGACCTGAAGAACGACGGTGTTTTCGCGCGCGATGGTGTGATCGGCGAACGCAGGCCGGGCGCGATCGGGTTCGCCGCCTTGCGCGGCGGCGATGTCATCGGGGATCACACGGTGATATTCGCCGGGCCCGGCGAGCGCATCGAGCTCGCGCACAAGGCGTCGTCGCGCACGACGTTCGCGCATGGCGCGCTCCGCGCGGCACGGTTTGTCGCGGCGCAGCGCGCGGCAAACGCGCCGGGTCTGTACGACATGCGGGACGTCCTCGGTCTCGACTGACGGCGCCATGCCCGCGGCGCATCCCTTCGACCTGACCGGGCGGCTGGCGCTCGTCACCGGGGGCGGCAGCGGGCTCGGCCTCGCGATCGCACGCGGGCTCGCCGCCGCCGGCGCGCGCATCGTCCTCAACGGGCGCAATCGCGCCAAGCTGGAGGCGGCCGCTGCTTCGCTCGAGCGCGATGGCCGTGCGAACGGTGGCACCGAAATCGCGCCATTCGATGTCGCCGACGCCGATGCCGTCGCCGCCGGCATCGCCGCGATCGAGCGCGACTTCGGTGCGCTGGACATCGTCGTCAACAATGCCGCGCTGAACAAGCGAGCGCCGCTGGACGAATTCACGCCCGACGACTGGCACAGACTCCTTGCCGCGAATCTCGATGGTCCGTTTTACGTTGCGCGCAGCGTGATGACCGGAATGAAAGCGCGCCGGCGCGGCAAGATCATCAATATCTGTTCGCTGGCGAGCGAAATCGGCCGCCCCAATATCGTTCCGTACGCGACCAGCAAGGGCGGTCTCCAGATGTTGACCCGCGCGCTCGCGGTCGAGCTCGCGCCGTTCAATGTGCAGGTCAACGGCATCGCTCCGGGCTTTTTCAAGACCGAGATGAATACAGCGCTGATCGCCGACGCAAAGTTTTCCGCCTGGGTCGCGTCGCGCACGCCGGCCGGACGCTGGGGCGAGCCGCCCGAAATCGCTGGAGCTGCGGTATTCCTCGCATCGGGCGCCGCAGATTACGTGACCGGGCACGTGCTGTTCGTCGACGGCGGATTCAGCGTCGCGTATTAGCCACCGCATTGAACGACGCGCGCTGCTAGGGTATAATTTCCAGCCTTCGGAGCGGGGAAGGCTGCAGGCCTTTCCCGCTTCGCACGTCTGGACCCGTTTTCGAGAAACTGTGCCGTGACTTCCGCCTCCGTCCCCGCGATCCTGGCGCTTGCCGACGGCAGCCTGTTTCGCGGCCGCGCGTTCGGCGCGACCGACTCGACCGAGGGCAGCATCGGCGAAGTCGTGTTCAACACCGCGATGACCGGGTACCAGGAGATCCTGACCGACCCGTCGTATGCCGGCCAGATCGTTACGCTGACTTATCCGCATGTAGGCAATACGGGCGTCAACCCCGAAGACGTCGAATCCCGGCGCGTTTTTGCCGCCGGACTGGTGATACGCGACCTGCCGCGTCTGGTCAGCAACTGGCGCAGCAGTCAGGACCTGTCGTCCTATTTGCGCGACGCGGGCGTCCTCGGCATCTGCGACATCGACACGCGAAAGCTCACCCGCATGCTGCGCGAAAACGGCGCACAGAACGGCTGCGTGGTCGTGGCAGGAAGCAGCGGTCGCGGAGACGCCGCGGCCGAGGCGATCGCGCGCGCCCGCGCGGCGCCCTCGATGTCGGGACTCGATCTGGCCAAAGTCGTCAGCTGCGACGCGCCGTACGACTGGAACGGCGGCAGCTGGGCGCTCGGCAGCGGCTATCACACGCGTCAGGGCGGTCGGTTCCACGTCGTCGCCTACGACTACGGCATCAAACACAACATCCTGCGCCTGCTGGCCGATCGCGGGTGCCGGCTCACCGTCGTCCCTGCGCAGACTCCCGCGCGCGACGCCTTGGCGCTGCAACCCGACGGCATCTTCCTGTCGAACGGCCCCGGCGATCCCGAGCCGTGCACCTACGCGATCGATGCGATACGCGAATTCCTCGCCGTGGGTATGCCGACGTTCGGCATCTGCCTGGGTCATCAGCTGCTCGGGCTCGCCTGCGGCGCGAGAACGGTCAAGATGAAGTTCGGCCACCACGGCGCCAACCATCCGGTGCTCGACAAGGACACCGGGCAGGTGCTGATCACCAGCCAGAATCACGGCTTCGCCGTCGAAGCGTCGACTTTGCCGCGCAACGTGCGAATCACGCATGTGTCGCTGTTCGACGGCAGCCTTCAGGGCATCGAATTCACCGACAAGCCGGCGTTCGGCTTCCAGGGCCATCCGGAAGCAAGCCCGGGACCGCACGATCTGGCGTTTCTGTTCGATCGCTTCACGCGGATGATGGAGCGGCACGCGGTGAAGGCAGTCAGCGCATGAGCGAGGCGAGAGCTTGAAGACCCGAAGGGCCGTCGCCGAGCGAGTGCGCGTAGGCCGATCCGCAGATGCGGTCCGTTCGCGAAGCGGCATGGAGGCCGGCGCATGAGCGCCCTCACGCAAGACGAGGCCGCGCGCGTGGTGAATGCGGCGCTGTCGGAAAGCGCCGACGCGCTGCAGGCCTTGCGCGCCGACGCGCCGGCGCTGGCGGCGATAGCGCGCGCCGCGGCATTGATCGTCGACGCATTCGGCCGCGGCGGCCGCGTGTTCAGTTGCGGCAACGGCGGCTCGATGTGCGATGCGATGCATCTGGCCGAAGAGCTGTCGGGCCGTTTCCGCGGAGACCGCAAGGGCTTGCCCGCGCAGGCGATCAGCGACGCCGGCTACCTTTCCTGCGTGGCCAACGACTTCGGCTACGACGCGGTGTTCGCCCGCTATCTCGAAAGCCACGCCCGCGCGGGCGACATTCTGGTCGCGATCAGCACCAGCGGAACCAGCAAGAATGTGCTGGCGGCGGCCAGCGCTGCGGCAGCGATCGGCATGCAGACGATCGTTCTGACCGGCCGCAGCGGGTCGCCGCTTGCGGCTGCCGCGGACTGCACGATATGCACGCCGGCGGGCCGCTACGCCGACCGCGTGCAGGAGCTGCACATCAAGGTGATACACATCCTGATCGAGCTGATCGAGCGCGATCTCTTCCCCGAGAATTACGCCGCCGCGCGCTGACTCCAAAGCCACGATGCCCAAGCGCACTGACATCGAGTCGATCCTGATCATCGGCGCCGGCCCGATCATCATCGGCCAGGCGTGCGAATTCGACTATTCGGGGGCACAGGCGTGCAAGGCGCTGCGCGAAGAAGGCTATCGCGTGATCCTGGTCAATTCGAATCCGGCGACGATCATGACCGACCCGGACATGGCCGATGCGACGTACATCGAGCCGATCACCTGGCCGATGGTCGCGAAGATCATCGAGAAGGAGCGACCGGACGCACTGCTGCCGACGATGGGCGGCCAGACAGCGCTCAATTGCGCGCTCGACCTCGCGCGCGAAGGCATCCTGACCCGGTTCGACGTCGAGCTGATCGGCGCGACCAAGAAGGCGATCGACAAGGCCGAGGACCGCGAAAAATTCAAGGCGGCGATGACGCGCATCGGCCTCGGCTCGGCGCGATCAGGCATCGCGCACGATCTCGAGCAGGCGCTGGAAGTGCAAGCCGACATCGGCTTCCCGGCGGTGATCCGGCCGTCGTTCACGCTGGGCGGCACCGGCGGCGGCATCGCCTACAACAAGGACGAATTCGTCGAAATGTGCAAGCGCGGGCTCGCCAGCTCGCCGACGCACGAGCTGCTGATCGAGGAATCGCTGCTCGGCTGGAAAGAGTTCGAGATGGAGGTCGTGCGCGACCGGAAGGACAACTGCATCATCGTCTGCTCGATCGAAAACGTCGACCCGATGGGCGTGCACACCGGCGACTCGATCACAGTTGCGCCGGCGCAGACGTTGACCGACAAGGAATACCAGATCATGCGCAACGCGTCGATCGCGGTGCTGCGCGAGATCGGCGTCGACACCGGCGGATCGAACGTGCAGTTCGCGATCAACCCCGACGACGGCCGCATGATCGTGATCGAGATGAATCCGCGCGTGTCGCGAAGCTCGGCGCTGGCCTCGAAGGCGACCGGCTTCCCCATTGCCAAGATCGCGGCCAAGCTCGCCGTCGGCTACACGCTCGACGAATTGAAGAACGATATCACCGGTGGACAGACCCCTGCGTCGTTCGAGCCGACTATAGATTACGTGGTCACCAAGGTACCGCGCTTCGCATTCGAGAAATTCAAGCAGGCCGACGACCGGCTTACGACGCAGATGAAATCGGTCGGCGAGGTGATGGCAATCGGCCGCACGTTCCAGGAATCGCTGCAAAAGGCGCTGCGCGGACTGGAAAGCGGCGTCGACGGCTTCAACCTGAAGACCGTCGATCCCGACACGATCGCCGACGAGCTGGCCTACCCCCGCGCCGAGCGTCTATGGTACGTCGCCGATGCGCTGGCGATCGGCATGCCGCTGGAAGAGGTCTACGCGCACACCAGAATCGACCGCTGGTTCCTGTCGCAGATCAAGGAAATCGTCGACACCGAGCTGGCGATCGAAAAGCGCGAGCTTGGCGATTTTGCCGCCGACGAATTCAGGTCGCTCAAACGCATGGGATTTTCCGACCGCAGACTGGCGCATTTGTGGAAGCGGAGCGAAGCGGAGGTGCGCGCTCGCCGCCATGCGCTGGGCATACGGCCGGTGTACAAGCGCGTCGACACCTGCGCGGCGGAGTTCTCGACGCGCACCGCCTACATGTACTCGACCTACGAAGACGAGTGCGAGGCGCAGCCGACCGACCGGCGCAAGGTGATCGTGCTGGGCGGCGGACCGAACCGGATCGGGCAGGGGATCGAATTCGACTATTGCTGCGTCCATGCGGCGCTGGCGCTGCGCGAAGACGGCTACGAGACGATCATGGTCAATTGCAATCCGGAGACCGTGTCCACCGACTACGACACGTCCGACCGGCTCTACTTCGAGCCGCTGACCCTGGAGGATGTGCTGGAGATCGTACACGTCGAAAAGCCGCTCGGCGTGATCGTGCAATACGGCGGCCAGACGCCGCTCAAGCTCGCGCGCGATCTCGAGACGAACGGCGTACCCATCATCGGCACGACGCCCGACATGATCGACATGGCCGAGGACCGCGAACGGTTCCAGCAGATGCTGCATCGTCTGGGCCTGCGCCAGCCGCCGAACCGCACGGCGCGCACCGAGGCAGACGCCCTCAAGGCGGCCGAGGAAATCGGCTATCCGCTGGTCGTCAGGCCTTCGTACGTGCTCGGCGGCAGGGCGATGGAAATCGTGCACGAGCAGCGCGATCTCGAGCGCTACATGCGCGAGGCGGTCAAGGTGTCGAACGATTCACCGGTGCTGCTCGATCGATTCCTGAACGACGCGCTCGAAATCGACGTCGACGCGCTGGTCGACGACAGCGACAGCAAGGCGGTCGTCATCGGAGGCATCATGGAGCACGTCGAGCAGGCCGGCGTGCACTCGGGCGATTCGGCGTGCACGTTGCCGCCGTTCTCGCTCTCGCCTCAACTGCAGGACGAGCTGCGTCGGCAGACGGTCGCGATGGCGCATGGTCTCGAAGTCGTCGGGCTGATGAACATCCAGTTCGCGATCCAGTTTCCGCAAGGCAGCGACGGCGAGGGCGTCGTCTACGTGCTCGAAGTCAACCCGCGTGCGTCGCGCACCGTCCCCTATGTATCGAAGGCGACCGGACGGCCGCTGGCCAAGATTGCCGCCCGCTGCATGGTCGGCCAGTCGCTGGCGAGCCAGGGCATAACGCACGAAATAGTGCCGCCGTATTTTTCGGTCAAGGAAGCGGTGTTTCCGTTCATCAAGTTTCCCGGCGTCGACACGATCCTCGGGCCCGAAATGAAGTCGACCGGCGAAGTGATGGGCGTCGGCGAATCGTTCGCCGAGGCCTTCGTCAAGTCGCAGCTCGCCGCCGGTGTGCGCCTCCCCCGAAGCGGCAAGGTGTTCGTCAGCGTCAGGAACCCGGACAAACCGCGCGCGATCGAAGTTGCGCGCATCCTGGCCGGACTGGGCTTCACCCTGGTGGCCACGCGGGGCACGGCGGCGGCGCTTGCGGCCGCGGGCGTCCCGGTGTCCGCGGTCAACAAGGTCGCCGAAGGCAGGCCGCACATCGTCGACATGCTGCTCAACGACGAAATCGCGCTGGTGATCAATACGGTCGAGGAAAAACGCAGCGCGATCCAGGATAGCTACGCGATACGGCGGGCGGCGCTCAACGATCAGATTCCGACCTATACGACGATGGCGGGCGCGCGCGCGGCGGCGCTGGGCATCCAGGAGATGCGGGAGCTGGTGCCGTACTCGATGCAGGCGCTGCAGCAGCGGCTGCACTAGAAACGAGAATGTCATCATGAGCAGGACTCCACTGACGAGAACCGGCGCGGAAAAGCTCAAGGAGGAGCTCCGCCGGCTGAAGACTGTCGACCGCCCGGCGGCGATCGTTGCGATTGCCGAGGCGCGGTCGCATGGCGACCTGTCGGAAAATGCCGAGTACGACGCCGCCAAGGACCGGCAGGGCTTTCTCGAGGTACGGATCAGGGATATCGAGACGATGCTTGCGCAGGCACAGATCGTCGACCCGGCCCAGATCGATGCCGACGGCCAAGTCGTGTTCGGCGCGACCGTCGACCTCGAGGACCACGCGTCCGGTGATCGCGTCTGCTATCAGATCGTCGGCGACGACGAGGCCGACATCAAAGCCGGGAAGATATCGGTCAATTCTCCGATCGCGCGCGCGCTGATCGGCAAGCACGCCGGCGATACCGCCGAGGTTAAGGCGCCCGCGGGCCTGCGCGAATACGAGGTGCTTGCCGTTCGCTACGTCTGACGGCGGGCGCAAAGCGCTGCGCCGCTGCTGCTTACTTGTTGCGGCCGGATACCAGTAGCACGACGCCGACGGCGATCGCGCCGACGCTGGCCCAGAGCGGGACGTTCACGGTTTCCTTGTCCTTGACCGAGAATGTCAGCGGCCCGACGTTGGCCGTGTGCTCTTCCTTGGTATAGGTGAAGGTTCCGTACGCCAGGCCGAGTACGCCGGCAACGATCAGGATGATGGCGAGGATCTTGAGGGGGCCCATGCTTACCTCCGAAGGTTGAAAGCGTCGGCCTCGACCGCGGTCGACGCCGCCATTCTAGGCTTCAGCGCGCGTGCGCGGTTTTCAGCTGCTGCCGCGGCGGCGCCGCGCGCGCGCGCCTGGAGGCTTCGCGGCAGGCGGCCGGACAGCGCCGGCGGCAGGCGGCCGCGCGGTCGTGCGCGCAGTCGGCGTCCGCGGGCGGCGCGCTTGCGGAGTGGATTTGGCCATAGTCTTGTGGGCTGGACGCGCCGCGGGCCGCCGCTTGCCGCGCGGCTCACCCGGAGCCGGCTCGCGAGCGCGGCGGGCGCCGGCAGCGCGCGGCGCTTCCTTGGGCCGCGGCACTGTCGCTGCCGGCTTCTCGGGCCCCTGCCGCCACAGGACCAAGAGCTTGCCGATGTGCTGGACCGGCGTCGCGTCCAGAGCAGCGCAGATGCGTTGCAGCATCGCATCGCGCTCATCGCGCAGGTCACTGAACACCCGAACCTTGATCAGTTCGTGCGCGAGGAGATTGACGTCGAGCTCGTGAAGCACCGCCGGAGTCAGCCCATGCTGTCCGATGCTCACCACCGGGTGCAGGTGGTGCGCCTTGGCGCGAAGCGCCCGGCGTCGGGCAGGAGGCAGCGTTTCCATCGGCGCATTCTATCCGATCGCCGCTGGAGTCGCGGCGCCGGCCGCAAGGCGACTGCGACCGGCTTCACGCGGCACTGCGCTTCTCTACCGGGCGCGCAGCAGCCGGGCGGCCTTGGCGACCGACTTCGGCTTCACCCAGAAGATCGCGCCGTATCGACCCGCTCCCGCAGTAACCGCATCCATCGCAGTGACGTTGATCTTCGCCGCCGCCAGCGTGTCCAGCAGCCTGGTCATCGCGCCGACGCGGTCGGCGCCTTGCACCAGGAAGCCGGTCTTCCTGGCGCTCAAGTCGAGACCGAGCTTGCGCGCGGCGCGGCGCAGCGCTGCGCTGCTCTCCGGAATCAGATCGAGCTGCCCTTTGCTGCCGTTTGGAAATCCGGAAAACGCGAGCAGGTTGACGCGTTCGGCGGCGAGACCCGCCAGCACTTGCGCGCCACGTCCCGGCTTGTTGGGCACCATCACGTGAAAGTAATCGACTTTGCGCACACCTTGGCTCATGTTGACTCCTTTGCCTGCACGGCAGGCGATGAAACTCTGAATCTTCCGGCGCGCCGCGTCAACGAGACCGCACCGAGCGCTGCAAGCCTCCGAACCATCATCGCGCGGGCGCGGCGTCATTCGCCAGCAGGCGAACCCCGAGATATTTCGCCAGCCCGCGCCCGCCCTCGGCCATGACCTGGTGGTGATTCCAGCGAAAGGCAGGCTCCAGCAGCGGAGCCAGTGCATTCATCCACCGCTTGGTCGTGAAGACGGTCCAATCGTAGCGGACGCGGGTCGTGCCGCCTTCGGCCGCGAGGCGCCAGCGGCCGTTGCCGGTGAGGTCGCCGACGGCCACACCTTCCAGGTAGGTCGGCCGCCTTACCACCGTCACGCGCATCGCGAAAGTGAGCCGATACGGCAGCTTGCTCGACCAGGTGTAGGTGCGCAGCGCGCCTAGACCTTCGGCGTCGCCCTTCTCAAGTTCCTCGACCGCATGCACGAAACGCCACCAGTGCGGCCACTTTTCCACGGTGACGATCGCATCCCAGACGCGATCTATCGCGGATTCGAGTTGCCACTGCGTCGTCAGGTCGAATTGCCGCATCGATCAGATGCTGGGCTTGCGCGCGGTGATCGTCCACGAGCTCGATTGCATGACTACCTCGCCGTTCGGTTGGCGATAGCGACCCAGCTCGGACGATAGCGCCGCTTCGATCTCTCGCTGCCGGCTGGTTGCTTGATCGCCGGCCTCGCGAAATATCTCCCCGGCGGGACCGAGCGCGAGCTGAAACTGCAGCGCTTGCTCGACCGTGCTGCCGATCATGACCGGTCCGTCCGTCGCGTGAAAGGCAATGTCCTCGAATCCTGCCGCCTTGAGCTGGGCTCTGACGGTGTCGGTGTTCGCCATCGAGAATGGACCGGGGCCGCAGGTCTGCGCGTCCTCGCCCGGAGGCGGCAGGAACTTGAGCACAACGGCTTTCGGCAGGCCTGCCCAGGGGTTGTGCTCGACCGACCGCCATGTGACGAACATCAGCCGCCCGCCCGGTTTCAGCGCCCGCGAGATATTGCGCATTGCCGCCACCGGATTGCTGAAGAACATCATGCCGAAACGCGAAAAGCAGAAGTCGAATTCCGCCTTGAACGGGTAAGTCTGCACATCGGCCGTGACGAAGCGCACGTTGCGCAATCCAGCCTCAACGGCATCGCGGCGGCCTTTCTCGAGGAAAGCTTCGCAGCAGTCCAGCCCGAGGACAGATCCTTGCGGGCCGACGATGCGCGCCAGCTGCAGCGCGGTGTCGCCCCAGCCGCAGCCGACGTCGAGGGCGGCCGCGCCCGGGCGAAGGTCCAGCGTGCGCAGCGGGACGGCGCTGTGGTAGCTCAACCCGTCGAGCAGGATATTGCGAAAGCGCTCGAACTTCGCGGCGAGGACTTCGTTCCAGAAGGCAGTGAATTGGTCATTGCCGGTCGCGGTTTCGGTCATGTCGCTCCTTGCGTCGGCCGTCGGCGCCGATCCGGTCTTCGTTCAGCGTGGTACGCCTCTGCGCATGTCGTCGATGATCCAGACAAAAAATCCGACGGCGACCGCACCCCACAGCGTCGCCATCAGCGCCGACTCGGTATAGAACAGCCACATCGCCGCGTTGATGAGGCAAAGCAGAATGACCATCAACTTCAGCGCGCGGGTGCCCACGGGGAGATTCTAACTTGCAAGCGCGCGAGCGCCTACCAGGCGGCGTCACAGCGCCTCTGCCGGGGAGCGAAAGCGTGCCGTGCTTGCGTTGCTACCGCGCGCTTCCGTCCAGCGCCCAGGCGGTGAACAGGAAGATCGTCGCCATGCATGGCGCGATCAGCACGACGCCGATGAACACCGGCACGAAGATGCGCCGCGGCGTGGCCGCCGGATGCAACACCAGTAACAGCGGCCACACCAGCCACAGCCAGGCCAGCCCAAGCCAGACCTGTCCCGGAAGCAGCGACATTTTTGCGAACGAGTGCACGATCCATAGCAGAAGAACAATCAGCGCATGCGCGATGCAAAGCAGCGCCATCAACTCGAAGCTTTGCAGCGAAAAGCGCGAGCGGGACGTCAATGGCGCGGTCATTCCGGGCGCGGGCCTCGCTGACGGCGGACGCCGGCGGCTATCGCTTCCTGGCCGGACGGTACTTCTCGGCGCACGCGATCACCTGGAGCTCGGTCGGAAACTCCAGACATACGCGCGCATCCGCGTGCGCGTCGCGCCGGCGGTCGGTCGGGACAGGCGATGCGGATACCGCCGGCGGCGTAGCCGCCGCTACCGGGGCCGCGGTGTTCGGGGCCTGGGCTTCGGCAATCGCCGACGAGCACGCGAGAAACAACCCTGCCAGCACCAGCGATGGCGCACCGAGTTTCATGGAGCCTCCCCATTGCGGCGCGCGGTCGGGACGACGTCCCGGCATCGCTGCCCGTTGCCCTGTCTCGCTGTGATTGTGGCACCAGAGACCCCCGGCTGGCCAGCGCCGGCCTGCGTTCTGCGGCCGGCGGCCGCCGAACGGGAATATCATTTACGCTGCCAGTGTTTGCCGCGGTCCGTGCTGCGGCATTCGCTGGCATGGCAGGCAACAAACACATTTCGGAGGAACGGATGAAGAATAACGAGCGGTTCCCGGCGGCGACGATGGCCGCGCTTGCATGCGGTCTGGCCTTTGCCGCATCGGCCGGCGCAGCGGACATGAGCTTTTTCATCACCAGCACCGGCGGCGGCAAGGGTGCCGACTTGGGTGGACTCGCGGGTGCGGACCGGCATTGCCAGGCGCTGGCCGCCGCGGCAGGAGCCGGCGGCCAAACCTGGCACGCTTACCTCAGCACCACCGCCGCGCCGGGGCAGCCCGCGATCAACGCGCGTGACCGCATCGGCGCCGGGCCTTGGCAGAATGCGAAGGGCGTGGTCGTCGCCAAGAACGTCGCCGAACTCCATGGCGACAATAACGTCAACAAGGAAACGGCGCTGACGGAAAAAGGCGACATCGTCAATGCCAGTGGCGATACGCCCAACAAGCATGACATCCTCACAGGATCGCAGGCCGACGGCACCGCGTATCCGCCGGGCGACGACAAGACCTGCCACAACTGGACCAGCAGCAGCGAAGGCGCGGTTCAGGTCGGACATCACAACCGCAACGGCACCGGCCCCGCGCCGGCAACGTATTCGTGGAACTCGGCGCACGCGACGCCCGGATGCAGCGACGAGGCCTTGCGCAAGACCGGCGGCGCCGGCCTGATCTACTGTTTTGCGGTGAAGTAAGGCGCTGCCGGACCGGGATCGCGTGCGGCCTACTCGCCGTACGCGAGCCGATCCATCATCTGGGCGAACTGCGACCAGTCGATGCGCTTGCTCTTTTGCTTGCGCCGCCCGTACCAGTAGAGCGAGCCGCGGCCGATCTCGAGCTCGCCGATCTTTTCGCGGTCTGCATAGATCTGCAGATTCAGCGATGAGCGCGCCTTGGCCAACTCGAAGTTGGCCAGATCCGCCTTGACCTCGTGCTTGCGCGGCTTGCGCGTGCTACGTCTGGGTCGAGCGCTGGCCATAGCGTGCTCCTCTGGCGCGCACCTTCACAGGATGCGGTTGAACCACAGCAGCGACAACAGGCCCGACAGCAGCGCCAGCACGGCGGCCGCCGCGGCGAAGAGCGCGGTGATCTCCGTCGCCCTTTTTTCGAATACGAGGCGGGCGGTCAACGCCTGGTAGATGCCGGAAAGGTCGGTTGCCGTGCCGGCATGAAAATATTCGGCCTTGGTCGTATCGGCGATGGTCTTGAGCGCGTCTTCGTCGAGGCGCACGCGCATCGACCAGCCTTCCGCGGCCAGAACCTCGCCGCCGGGCGTGCCCACGCCGACGGTGAAGACGCGCACGCCACGCTCGGAAGCCATCTTCGCCGATTCGAAAGGATCCGGGCCGGCGGTCGTCTGGCCGTCGGTCAGCAGGACGATGGCAGCGGACTTGAACGAGCCCGGCGGCGGCTTGTCCGCGGGCGCCTTCGCGTTCGGCGCCGGGTCGAGCGACGTGCCGCGCTGGGCTTCCCGTGCGCCGCCGGGCCGCGGATTGGCCGAGCGCAGGTCGAATTCCACATCAGGAAAGATAAGCTTCAAGGAAACGAGGATCGCGCTGCCGATCGCGGTGCCTTTCTGCAGCTGAATGCGGTCGAGCGCAGCGAGGATGTCGTCGCGATTCAACGTCGGGGTCTGCACGACAGATGCCGTCGCTGCGAACGCCACGACGCCGATCCGCGTGTCGCGAGGCTGCGCGGCGATGAAATTCCTCGACGCGGCCCTTGCCGCCGCGATCCGCGTCGGGGCAACGTCGGCAGCGCGCATGCTGCCTGAAGCGTCGATCGCGAGGATCACCGTTTCGTATTGATACGGGAGGCTGATCACCGACGCCGGACGCGCAATCGCGACGATCATCAGCGCCAGCGCGAGCAGCATCAGAACGGGCGGCAGATGGCGGCGCAGCCGCGGTGCCGCGCCTTGTGCATTCCTGACCAGCGCGAGGCGGGCATAGCGCATCGCCTGTTTTTTTCGGCGCCGCTGCATCAGCACATACGCAACCACGACGACGGGAATTAACACCCCGAGCCAAAGCATCGCCGGCCAGAGGAACGTCATCGGTATTCGAGGTGCTGGGGCAGGGCGCCCCCGGAAGCGAGCCTGCTGCGCCGCTTGCGCATATCGGCGAAGCGAAGGATCGCGTCCATCAGATCATCGTCGGTCGCGAGCTCCAGTGCGTCGATGCCAGCGTGGCGAAAAGCCGTGCGCAGCTCGATCTCGCGCTTCGCCGCGGCGGCCGCGAAGCGCCGGCGAAACGCGCGATCGCCGGTGTCGACGTGCAGCTGCTCGCCGGTCTCGGCGTCCTGGATGACGACCAGGCCGAAGTCGGGCAGGTCCATCTCCAGATTGTCGTACAGGCGCACGGCAATGACCTCGTGCCGCTGTGCGAGCTGCGCCAGCGGTTTAGCCCATCCGGGCTTGCTGATGAAGTCCGATACGACAAAGACCAGCGAGCGCCGGGCAATTACCTGGTAGGCGGTCCGGAACAGTTCGTCGAGCCGGGTCGCGTCCGATTGCGCGACCTCGGGGCGGCCCAGCATCTTGTGCAGGATGTGGAGCACCTGCCGCCGGCCCGATCGCGCCGGGATAACGGTGTCGACGCTGTCGCCGTAGAACAGCGCGCCGACCCTGTTGCCGTGCCGGGTCAGCATGCGCGCCAGAACGGTGACCAGCTCGGTTGCCACGGCGCGCTTGTTGACCGCTTGCGAGCCGAAATCGATCGACGGGCTCAAGTCCAGCACGAACCAGGCGGTGATGTCGCGTTCCTCGTTGTAGACGCGGACGTAAGGCGTCTGCAGGCGAGCGGTCACGTTCCAGTCGATATGGCGCACATCGTCGTGATATTCGTATTCCCGCAGATCGGCCAGGTCGACACCGAAGCCGCGGAACAGCGTGCGATAGTCGCCGTGAAGCAGGCCATCGAGCCGGCGGATCACCGTCCACTCGAGGCGGCGCAGGATCGCGTCAGGCGTTGGCGTCCACTCTGACATGAGTCTCGAGCGGCTTCTCGGGGGCGGGGATGTGCTTCATGATCCGCAATATGATCTGGTCGGGCGTCAGCGCATCGGAAAGCGCCTCGTACGACAGCGACAGCCGGTGCCGCAGAACGTCGGGCGCGATGTCGATCACGTCCTGTGGCAGCACATAATTGCGGTTGCGCAGGTAAGCGAGCGCCCGCGCGCCTTCGACCAGGTGTATCGTCGCGCGGGGACTCGCGCCGTAAGTGATGTATTTCGAAGTATTGGCGATGCCGTAGCGGTCCGGATTGCGCGTAGCCGACACCAGGCGCACCGCGTACTGCACCAGCGCCGGGTCGACGTAGCCTTTGCGGCATTCGCGCTGCAGGTCCGACAGCTGCTCGGTCGTCGCCACCGCGGTGACCGTGGCCGGCGCTCCAGTGACGCGGTTGACGATGACGGTTTCCTCCGCCTCGCTCGGGTAGCCGACCAGGACCTTCATCATGAACCGGTCGACCTGGGCCTCGGGCAGCGGGTAGGTGCCTTCGGTCTCGATCGGGTTCTGCGTGGCCATCACCAGGAACGGCTGCGGCACCGGATGGCTTTCGCCGGCGATCGTCACCTGGTATTCCTGCATCACTTCGAGCAGCGCGCTTTGCACCTTCGCCGGCGCGCGGTTGATTTCGTCGGCCAGCAGCAGGTTGGTGAACACCGGACCGAACGAGGTCGCGAACTCACTCGTCTTCTGATTGTAGACACGGGTGCCAACCAGATCGGCGGGAACCAGGTCGGGGGTGAACTGGATGCGGCGAAACGTGCCCCGGATGGTTCGGGCCAGCGTCTTGACCGTCAGTGTCTTGGCCAGCCCCGGCACACCCTCGACCAGCAGGTGGCCCTGCGCCAGCATCGCCACCAGCACGCGCTCGAGAAAGTGGTCCTGGCCGACGACGACCTTTTTGACTTCGTAAAGAATGCGCTCCATGCCAGGCATGGCATCGCTCCGTCCTTGATCGCGGTCGTTCATCGTTGGCGCCTCGTGGGATGGCAGGGCAGACTGGCTTCGAAACGGCTTCAGAAGGGCGATATGCCAGCCGCGGCAGCGGCGTTCTCGATCGGCACGGCAAACCCGATGCCGATGAATACGCCCTGTTCGCCCGGATTCAGGATCGCGGTGACAATGCCGACGACCTCGCCGTCCATCGTGGCCAGCGGTCCACCCGAATTTCCGGGGTTGGCCGCCGCGTCGAACTGGATCAGGTTGGTCAACAGGCGCTTGCCCTCGCGCGATCGATGCTCGCGCTTGAGCCCGGAAACGACGCCGGCCGAGGCCGACGGACCGATGCCGAAGGGAAAGCCGACGACGAGCACGTCGTCGCCAACGTTCAGATCGCGGGTCGAGCGCAGCGTCGCCGGCGCGAGATCGTCGGGTATCTTCTTGGCCTGCAGGACCGCGAGGTCGTTCTCGGGTTGCAGTCCGATCACGTCGGCGTCCGATTCGGTGCCGTCGAAAAACACGACCTGCACCCGGTCCGCGCCGGCGACGACGTGCAGGTTGGTCAGGATGATGCCGCGGTCGACGATGACGACCCCGGTGCCGACGCCGCGCACATGATCGGCATCGGCCTCGTCGTTGTGCTCGATCTGGCGCACCCGCACCACCGAGCGCTGCACGATCTCGTAGGCCTTGGCCGCGCGTGAGGGCAGGACGTTGGTGTCGAGCGTATGCAGCACGGCGGCATCGATGTCCTTCTGGGTAAGCTGCCGGGGTGGCGGCTTCATCGAGTTGTAGGTCAGGAAGGCAGCGACGCTCAGCAACACGGCGACTGCCACCAGCAGAATGCGCTCGTGGCGCGACAGGAATCCCCGCAGGCGAGCCGCCCGCGGGGTCCGGACCGGCACGGGCGCCGCGGGCTCAGCCGGTTCGGCGACAGGCAGCCGGCGCGATTTGCTGTAGAGCGTGACTTTGTTCATTGCGATTGGAGCGGCGCGTGCGCGCGTCGTTCCCAACGCAACGTTACCACGGCCCGCCGCCGGTCGCGAAATCGGGGCCCGCGGCGACCTACGGCGGGGTCAGCGCCACTCGACGGCGCCGAAACGGTCCTGGCCGAGCCAGGTGTAGAAGACGCCCAGCGTGGACCGGCTTTGACTGCTGTCGCCGAAATCGGGGTAGAAAGCGTCGCGGCGATTGCCCAGGTACTTGAGCGAGATCGCGTGCTGGCGATAAACGCGCAAGGTCAATGACGCATCGGCGCGCACGATGTTGTCATGGCCGCCGCGATCGGCGGCCGCGACGCGGGTGACGAAATACTCCCGGCCGGTCAGGTCGAGGGAAACCCGGTCGCCGAAGATCACGCGCAGCGCCAGCAGCGCCTGCGGCGCAAGGCCGTAGTGATAATCGTTGTCGACTGTGCTGTGTGTCGTGCCGACCGCGGCATAACCCGCTCCGAGCAGCGCCGTGCCTTGCAGCGCTATGTCTTTCGACGCCCACCATTGGCCGGTCGTGCCGAGCGACAACCCCGTGCTCGAGACGCGAAAGGTTTGCGGTGCGATGTAGTCGTAGCTGCCGTACAGGCCGTAGATGCCTCGATAATCGGAGCCGAGCTCGTAATTCTTCCCGACCAGGAGCCCCCGCGTCATCACGTTTTCGGCGCCGTTGGCGCTGGAGGCGGTGGCCTGGAAGTTGAAGTAGTCGAATGGCCTGTCGTATCGATACCCGGGCTTGCCCGGGATGCCGTAGTCCATCGCGAAGTCGACCAGCAGCTCATTGCGCTTCAGATCGGTCGCCGACTGGCCCGCGTTGTTCTCGGCCGTGCCGGAAAAACCGACCTGCAATTTGCTGTAATGCACCGGGTCGTGGCTGTCGAACAGGCCGTCGAACCGATTCCCGAAGGCCAGCCGATTGAATCCTGTCGCCGGCGAGATCAAGGCTGCGCTGAGCTCGCGCCAGAACGGCGGAATCTCGTCATGAGCAAGCACTACGTGCGCCATGCGGAACAGAGCCTCGCCGAGAAACGTGCCGCCGATGCCGGTATTGATCAGGTCGTTGCGGGAAGGCGGCGTCCTTTCGCCGGCGATCTCCCACAGGGCGGCGCCGGCGAACGTATAGCCCAAGGCCTCCCAGTAGTTGAGGCCCGCCGACCGCGCGAAGCCGTGGTACATCGATCCCAGGTACGGGTGCCCGAGCTGGTTGGTCCGAAAGGGGTCGCTGTCGACGACCCAGCTGCTGTGCAGATTGTGGCGGATCGTCGCAATGGTGCTCTTGTAGTCGTCAGCGTCGTCGGCAAGATGCCTGTTGTACAGGTTGAGCAGAAAGCTGAAACCGATGACCTCGACCGCGGGCAGCACGTAGTTCTTGGTCGGCGTGACGGGCGGCACCGGCTCGGTCGGGGACTGCGACACCGCCGGGTCCGCCGCCTGCGGCAGCGCGGCGGCGGCCGCCGCCCAGAGGGTCGGGAGGTCGTCGGCCGCCGCTACGGCGGTAGCCGCGCAAGCCGCGGTCGCGCCGAAGGCGAGCCACGCGGCGGCGAATGCGTACGCCGCGCGCGACGGGACAGGCTGCGATCGATCCATGCGGGCTCTCCGGCCAAAGCCCTCCCGCCGTCGATGTTAAACGCGACGCGATGGATAGCGGCCGTGGGCGCGCATTTTCAGACAACTGCCGACAGCGCGCCTACGCCGCCTCCTACAAGCTTGTCTTATTCGCCCGCGGCAGCTTCCTGCTTCAGTGAATAACCAGCTGCCAAGCCAAGATCATCTGGGCGATGAAACCCCCGGTGAAGGCCAGCGTCCGCGCCCACGGCAGCGCGGCGGTGTAGGCGAACCAGTGAACGATCCGGGCCCAGAAATACAGGGCGCAGGCGAACACGGTCGCGGGATTGGTGACGTTGGCGGCATGAGCTGCCAAGACCAGCGCGGCAAAGATCACCAGGTTCTCGACCGCGTTGGCGTGCGCGGCTTTCATCCGGCGGGCCCATGCCGACTGCGGCTTCGGATTGTCCGGGTAGCCGACGGTATCGGTGAGTCCCCACACGGCCGCGCGGTCGAGGATGTAAGGTATCCACATGATCGCGGTAAAAGCGGTGATCCAGACCAGGTACATCAGTTCCGTGTTCATCGAGTCCCCTCCGTTTCGATTGTCACTTCCCGACCGGCGCGAGCATGTTGGCGTCGCGCGCGATCTTCCACGCGCCCGCCCGTCTGTCGAGGATCGACAGCGTGTTGCCGGCACGCTCGACCGGCGGCCCGCCGTTTTTTGGCGTCATCGTGACGGTGAGACGCGTCCACATCCAGGCCCAGTCGCCGACGATCTCGATCTCCTCGATTTCGCTCCTGCCCTGGATGTCGAACGATTTCAGAGACGCCAGGCTCGCGGCGAACGCCGCCTTGCCCCGCATCGGCGGGTGTCCGGGCGTCAGGAATACGACGTCGTCGGTCATCAGGCTCAACACCTTGTCGGTATCGCCGGCGCGAGAGGCGTCGAGCCAGGTAGCAACCAGCTGCCTGATTGCGTCTTCGTCGGTGGGCATGCGAACCTCCGATCAGCCAGCGCGCCCGTCGATCAGATCGGCGAGTATCGCCGCGGCGCGCTCGCATTGCTCGCGCGAAACGTCCAGATGCGTGACCGCGCGGAGCATTCGCGGCGTGAAAGCGAAAACCAGCACGCCGCGGTCTCGCGCCTGCGCGACGATCGTCGGCGCGTCCGGAGCGTCGGGCGCGAGACCGAAGACGATGATATTCGTCTGTACGGTGGCGAGGTCGAGGATCACACGCGGGCTTCGCGCCAGCCGCTCGGCAATCCGCCGGGCGTTGGCGTGGTCGTCCGCCAGGCGGTCGAGATGATGGTCGAGTGCGTAGATGCCGGCCGCGCCGAGAATGCCCGCCTGGCGCATCGCACCGCCCGCCATGCGCCGGTAGCGTACCGCCCGGTCGATCAGCGCGCGCGAACCGGCGAGCAGCGAGCCGCCGGGCGCGCCCAGTCCCTTGGACAGCGCGACTGCGGTGAGATCGAACGGCGCGGCGAGCGTCGCGCAGGAGCGTCCACTCGCCACCGCAGCGTTCCAAAGCCGTGCTCCGTCGAGAAAACTTGCCATGTCGCGTTCGCGCGCGGCTGCGCACAGGCGCTCGATTTCGCCCTGGTCGAAGACGATGCCGCCGGCGCGATTGTGGGTGTTCTCGATTTCTACCAGCGTCGTCGGCGGATAGATCGGATGACCGCGCGGCTTCACGGCCGCGACGAATTCATCGACGCTGAAGACGCCGCGGGCGCCGATCTCGGTGAACTGCACGCCGGCGTTGGCCGCCGACGCGCCGGTCTCGTGCCAGACCGCGTGGCTTTCGCGGCTGACGACGACGTCGTCGCCCGGCCGGGTCAGCACGCGCAGCGCGACCTGGTTGGCCATCGTGCCGCTGGGCAGCCAGAGCGCCGCTTCCGTCCCGAGCAGGCCCGCGACGCGCTGCTGCAGCGCATTGATCGTCGGATCCTCGCCATACTGGTCATCACCGACGGGCGCAGCGGCGATGGCGGCACGCATCTCCGGCGTCGGCCGCGTCACGGTGTCCGAGCGAAGGTCGATCGGCGGCGCGCCGGTGGCGATGCCACCGCCGGCGCTGGCCCGCGGGTCAGCGCGGCTCATAGGTGGAAATCTCGACAAGATTGAAGTCGGGGTCGCGGAAATACACGGACTGGATCGGCCCGCGTGCTCCGGTTTTCTGCACCGGCCCCTCGACGATCGTGACGCCGCAGCTTTGGAGATGGGCGATGGCCTCCCGCAGCGGAATCGCCGATATCAGGCAGAAATCGGCCGAGCCGGGCGTCGGCGCATCGGCCTTGGGCTCGAACTCCCGACCGGCCTGGTGCAGGTTGATTTTCTGGCCGCCGAACACCAGCGCCTTTCGTCCGGCACCGAATGTCGTCACGTCCATGCCGAGCACGCGTGAATAGAACGCGCAGGTAGCGTCGATGTCGCGCACCGTCAGCACGATGTGATCGATGCGATCGATATTCATCGACGCACTAAGGGTGCTTGCTGGCCAGCAGCGTGCGACGGCGTTCGAGGCTCTCGGCCGGCCAATATTTCTCGCGATCGTAATACTCGGCGACCGCGGGTGTGCCCGGCGGCAACACCACCCATGGCTGCTTCGAAGCGGTGAAGATGTGGATATCGGGGGGCAGGCGATCGGGTTCGTCGAGCGTTCCGACCCGCACGAAGCGCACCGCGTCGCCCGCTCCGGCGTAATTGCTCCACAGCGCGATCCGGCAGCTGGGGCAGCGGATGATCTTCTGGCCCTTGCCGCTGTTCGAGGGCGTTGCCACCGCTTCCGGCTCGCCCTTGAGGACCACTACGCGGTCGGCTTCGATCATCGCATTGAGCGCGAATGACGCGCCTGTTTCGCGCTGGCACCAGCGACAATGGCAACAATGGACGAACAGCGGCGCGCTGGTCATCTGGTAGCGGATCGCGCGGCAGGTGCAGCCTCCTTCGAGCGGAAATGCTCCGGTGCCGGTCATCGGCTTCGAGTCAGTTCGGCGCCGATGCGATCGCGCAAGCTGCGCTCCTCGATCGACTCGCCCTGCGGTGGCAGATCTGGCAGCTGCGCCAGCACGGCACGCAATGCAGGGTCGCCGTCGCGGCGATCGAGCGCGAGCTCGAGGTCGGTCAGCAGTCGCGACAGGCGGCCACGCTGCTCGACCAGGTGATTGAACTGGGCGTCGCAGCGCGGAATCGGCGTCGGATAGCTGCGAATCTCGTCGGCAAGCGACGCCCGGACGCCGGTGAGCCAGCGCTGAAGCTCGCGCGACAATCCTTCGAGACGGTCCGTCTCGATCGTGCTGGACGATGTCTGATGCGGCATGGCCATATTCGGCTGGACGGCGGATGCCTCGAAAGGAAGCGGCGCGCCTGCGGCAGCGCACGGCGATATGATGCACGGATTTGCCGAAAAATTGAAGGCATCCACAGTGGACCTGTGTCCGGCCTTCGCGCAAAGCGAGGCTTAGTCGCCGGCGAGCATCCGTTGCAGCACCCGGTCGTGCCGCACGAAGTAATGATACAGGCCAGCGGCGACGTGAAGTCCGATCAGGCCGAGCAGGACGTACGACATCACGACGTGGACGTCGCCCGCGAGGAACCCGATTTTTGCTTCGGGCGGGACTAGGTGGGGAAGGGTGACGAGATCGAATACGCGAACCGTCCAATCGCGGGCCGATGCCGCCGCCCAGCCCAGGATCGGCAGAACCAGCAACAGCGCATACAGCAACAGATGGGTCGCACGTGCCAGTTTCTGCTCCCACGGCGCGATGTTTTCGACGGCGACTGCCACTGGATGGGCGCGGCGCCACAGCGCGCGTATTACAACCAACGTCATGATCAACACGCCGAACGACAGATGCAGATTGATCAGCCTCCCCGGAACGACGCCGCGGCGGATTGCCGGCATCGTCCATGCAATGATGAATTGGATGAAGACGAGCGCAAACACCACCCAGTGCAACGATTTCGCCACAGGGTCATACCGGGCAGCAAAAACAGGCGCCCCCGCATCATTGCTGTCTTCGGATCGGTCCACGTGCATGCGCTCAAATGGATGACAATGATGACGCGGTGGAAGTTCATCTTACGAACGACGCTCGATCATCGGCCGATCAGCCGGGCGAGAAATGCGGCAAGCGGCGACCGTCTTTTGGGCAAGCGCCCCGGCATCGGATCGAAATAGCGGCGATCGATGTAGCACCAGCCCCAGGTTTCGCCCCGCTCGAACGAGGCGATCATCGGGTGCCCGGTTGCGTTGAAATGCTTGAGCGCATGCATGTGCTCCGAATCCTCGCAGCATCCTACGTGACCGCAGGTGAGGCAAATCCGCAGCTCGTTCCACGTCGCGCCGATCGCCATGCAATCCACGCAGCCGTTGCTGCCCGGCCTGATTTCGCGGACCTCGCTGAAATGCTCGCAGCGCTCGGCCATCTTCGGTCGTGTGCAGTTAAAAGGATCTGCAGTATACCGGCGGCGGGAGAGAACAGCCGCCACCGAGGCGCGCCCTGAACGCTAGTCAGCGCTTGTAATCGACGCGCCCGACATTCGCCCGTTCGAGATCGGCCTTAACCTGCGCCCGCCCGCGCTCGTAGACGATTTCGCGTCCCATCGCGCTGCCGGCATAGGCCAGGCCATTGCGCGTCGGATGGAGTTGGCACCGTACATTGTGGACGCCTTCGCCGAGGACGACTTCAATGACTTCGGCGCGCTTGCTCAGCACCACGACATCCAGTGTTTGTCCGGTCGACGTAACGCGTACCGTGATTTTTTCGTCGTTCATGCGGGGCTCACCAGGCTATCGTCCATTTCTCTACTGCGACGCGGCATCGATAACCGCCTCGATCGCGTAACCATCGGGGTCGAACACAAAGGCGGCGTAATAGTTCTCGCCGTACTGCGGACGAAGGCCGGGCGGACCGTTGTCCCTGCCGCCATGTTGCAGCGCCGCTTTGTAAAACCGCGCGACGGCATCGCGGTCCGCCGCGGCAAAGGCGACGTGAAATCCGGGCCCGGGTACCGCGATGTCGCCCGAGCGTAGCTTGATCGCAAGCTTGTCGCCCTCGCCAGGATAGCCGTAGCCGACGGCAGTGTCGTCCGCCCAGACGCGGGCGTAACCCAGAGCGGCGAGCACAGCGTCGTAAAACGCGGTCGAACGGGCAAGGTCGGCAGTGCCAAAGGACAGGTGATGCAACATTTCAGCGCATTGTCCTCAACGCCGACCTCGAGCGCAATACCGCGACGCGACGCACCAACACCGTAATCACGCGGATCTTTGACGGTACACGAGCAGGGGCATCCAGTGAAGGAGGACTGCGATGACCGGAAAAGCGAGAAACACCACGCTCAGCCATCGTAGCGTGGCCGGCAGCGGAAATGGATTGAGCCAGGTATAGGCACCATGTATCACCCAGAACAGCCCGACGGTGAAGACGGTAAGCCTGGCGAATCTTCCCGCCGCCGACGTCAGTGTGGCTGCGTAGATGACCAGGCAGCCGGCAAGAAAGACGATGACGCTCCAGGAAAAGTTGAGCGCGAAAAGCGCCCACCTGAGGCTGTCCGGGATACCGACAGCCGCTTGCCTCCAACTCATATGATAAGGAAGGATCGAGTGATACAGCGCCAGCGAACAATCGACGAAGCCCGCAGCCCCTAGCGACCCCACCCACAGGGTTTGAGGGCGAGCCGTTTTGGATTCCATGACGCTGCAGATGACGGATGACGAGGAGATCTCAGGCGGCGCCGCTGACCGCCACCTCGCTCATCAGCGCGAGCTGGTTGTCGTCGGGGTCGGTGAATTCCGCCAACCAGAATTCCGTCGTCGGTGTTCGATGGACCACGTGAGGTTCCGCCTGGAAGCGCACGCCTTGCCCCGTCAGCGTGGCGTGCACTTTCTTGATGTCGCTTACGCGGAAATAGATCGTCGCGCTCCGCTGCGCCGCCTGGCCCGGCGGTGGAACCCCGATCAGGAGCCGGACTGGGCCGCACATGAAAAAAGCCATCTGCGGTGGCGCCGAAAACAGGAACGGAAGGCCCAGAACGTCACGATAGAAAGCGACGCCGCGTTCGAAGTCGCCGATCGGAACCAGAAGCTGGCCGACGGTTGCGGTCGAAAGATTCATTTTGGCCACAGCCAACCGAATGTGCCGGCAGTCAGCAGCGCGTAGATCAATCCGTCGACCGAGCTCTTGATCGTCGTGCTCCACGCGCGGTGATACCAGATCGACATCTGCCAGAGCGCGAGCGCATAGCCGACGAAAGCTGCGGCGCCGACCAGTTGAAATACGCGCGGATAGGGCGCGCCCGGAGGCAATGCGCGTCCGGTGATGTAGGCGGCGAAGAATCCGACGACGACGCAATAGAGGAACCAGAGGATCAGATTCCTGCGCATCGAGAAAGGCCCATTGGGTCTCACCGTGAATATCAAGACCGGACCTTGTTTCATCTTTTCGGCGAACTCGGGCGAACGCATGTCCTCGGTGCTCGAAGGACGCGGCACCATGTAGTCGCCAGGCGGTATCGCAAGCGGCCGCAGCGCGTCCCGTACACCGTCTTCGTTCGCCAGCTTCGGATAGTCGCTGTGGTGCCATGGCAACAACATATGGATGATCGAGCTCGCGACGAATACGATCACCGCCGAAAGCAGGATCGGCACTACCAGTCCGGACAGGCCTGTCATGACACCTCCTGTGGTTGACCTGCGCCGCGATTCTGGAGCGGTCGCGGGCGTGCGTCAACGTGCCGTGGGCGGCCTCGCGATTACGTGGCGGGAGGCTTGGCCTTTGCGCTGGTTCTCGGAAAGTGCGGCAGGGACGCGTTCACAGGCTGCCAGGCGATCCTGTGTTCGAGCCAGATTTCCCGGGTTGGCGCGAATCGCTCCGGAAAATCGAAGCTTGCCGTGGTGATATCAACGGTATCCGGGCTTTCATCGTGCCGATAGGTCAGCGGCGTCCCGCATCTGCCACAAAAGGTTCGCAAAACCGGCGGCGATGAGCGAAACGCGACGGGACTGCCGGTGACGAACGCAAAGCCGGCTACATCGACGACCACCCAGGCAACCGCCGGTGCGCCGCTTGCACGACGGCAGGAGACGCAGTGGCAGACGCTTGTGGCAAGTGGAGTGCTGGCGACGCGGTAACGCACGGCACCACACAGACAGCCTCCTTCGGCGTTATCCATCGGTCACATCCTGGATAGGGAAAACACGCGGTCACCGGGCTCGACTTCCCCGTGGGGATAGGCTTCCGCGAGCACCTCCTCGAATCCAAGTCGCTGCAGCAGGCCGATCGAGCGCAGATTTCTCGGGTCGACGGTTGCGAAAAGCGCTCGAACACCGAAATCGCCGGCGAGACTTGGAATGGCGGCCCGGCAGGCTTCCAACGCGACTCCGCGCCCCCAGTGCTCGGGCGCGAAGACAAAGGCAAAGTCCGCGGTGGACGCTGGATGAATGGTTGCCTGAACGTATCCGGCGCACTGGCCGGAACCGAGCCGGACGATCCAGTTCAGCCAGCGTTCACGCCCGCTTGCGGAATGCCCTCGCTCGAGTTGCTGATAGCGTTGACGCAAGGCGGCGACCGATACCGGCGGTTGCTCGGGGATGTAGGTGTATATCGCGGCTGCGGACATCGGTGCAAACATCTCAACGGCGTGCGCGGCGACAAGCGGCTCGAGCCGCAGTGTCGCGGACTCGATGAGGCTCATTGCGCCGGATCGATGGACGGGGTTGCGGGCGAAGAACGCTTGAACATGTCGTTCAGTGCCGCATAGGGCGCCGCGCGCGCCGCGAACGTGAAGGTTCCCTTGTCGCGGATCTCGCCCGCCGCCTCGAGAAACGCGCCGTAAGCGGCCCGCGCCAGCGACGAGCCGAGGCTCACGCGCTTGACACCGAGCGATGCGAGCTCATCGAGCGAAAATCGCGGTCCGGACAATCCCATGACGACATTCACCGGCTTGGGCGCCACGGCTTTGACCACGGCGGCGATGTCGTCACGGCTGGTCAAGCCCGGAGCATAGAGCACGTCCGCGCCGGCAGCGGCAAAGGATTCCAGTCTCCGGATCGTGTCATTCAAATCGGGGCGCCCGTTGATCAGGTTCTCGGCCCGCGCGGTCAGCACGAATGGAAAGGGCAGGGCGCGCGCCGCCTGGACGGCGGCCGCGACGCGCTCGACCGACAACGCGAATGGATAAATCGGATCGTCCGCGCGTCCGGTGGCGTCTTCGATCGACCCGCCGACGAGCCCTGTCTCGGCTGCCAATCGAATCGTCTCGGCGCATGTATCGGGATCATCGCCAAAGCCGTTCTCGAGATCGGCGGAAACCGGGAGGGTCGTCGCATCGACGATTGCCCGTGCGTTGGCCAAAGTGTCCGCCCGGTTCAGCGCGCCCTCGGCGTCGGGCTTGCCGACCGAAAAGGCGAATCCCGCGCTGGTCGTCGCCAATGCTTCGAAACCAAGCAGCGCGAGGATCTTTGCCGATCCGGCATCCCAGGGATTGGGAATGGCGAATATGCCCGGACGGGCGTGCAGCATTCGAAATCGTTCGCCTCGACTTGCTTGCGTGTTCATCGCGACACCGCCTTATCGTGTGAAAGGCTCAGTCGTCGGGCGGCTTGCCGCGGCCTTCCGGATATTGCTTTTCCCATTCCAGCCCGTTGAACGGTCTGATCTCGATGCGTTCGATCGTCGAGGGGTCCAGGCAGCGTACGTTGACGCTGTAGCCATCGGGATGCGAGCGGGGAACATAGAAGGATTTGACGCCGCACACCGAACAGAAAAGATGCTTCGCAGTGCCTGTGTTGAACGTGTAGGCCGTCAGCGACTCGCTGCCCTGAAGCAGTCGAAATCTCGACCGTGGCACGACCAGATGCAGGTAACCTGACTTGGCGCATATCGAGCAATTGCATTCCGACGCGGTCAACTCGGCTGGAGCGTCCACCTCAAATCGCACGCGGCCGCAGTGACAGCCGCCGGTATGAAGAGTCATATCCATACGACAAGCGAAACCAGTTTACCCTCGAATCAGTGCAGCGCGATTGTCCAGCTAGACGTTCGGCCTCGGCACGAGCTGCGCAGGATCATAAAAAAATGTTTCCTCGGCGATTCGTTCGCCTTCCCAGCGCTGGTAAGCGAGCTCATCCATCCGCGTAACCGTCTGATCGGGCCATTCAAACCGGAAGATCCAGCGAATCACCACCCGGTCGCCATTGACGAATACCGGGCGGACACACTTCGACGAGACGGTCTTGGCCTTCGCCAGAACCCGCCGCTCGTTCGCTATGTTTGCTTCACGGCCGACGCGGGGCGGCGATTGGTTCTCCTGCATTGTGGAATCCGCCGTGTAGAACTCTTCGAGTGCCTCCGCATGGGCATTTTGTTCGACTCGCGCGATGAATCTCTCGAGGGTCTCGGCTTTGGGCATCAGGTTTCCCGTTGCGTCGTTTCTCCGCTCGGCGCGGGTCGTTATCCCAAACGGCAGCAGTCAAGCCGGCTGCGGCCCATCGTATCCCTCGATAATGATCAGGTCGGCCGTCGACACCGGCTGGCGCAATTTTATCGCCTGCTGGTATTCGGGCGACTTCCAGCAATCGACCGCAGCCTGGTAGCTTGGAAATTCGATCACTGCGTTTCGGGTTCGGCTTGTGCCTTCCGGATTCTCGAAGCGCCCCGCCCGTACCAGGAAGCGGGCGCCATACTTCCTCAAGGGCTCGGCGTTGGCCGCCACGTACGCCTTGTACCGCTCCATGTCGGTGATATCCACCCGTACGATCCAGTACCCTTTGGGCATATTTGCTCTCCCCGATGTAATCATCAGATATTAGGACGAATCGCGCAGCCAGCAATGGTACGCCGCCTCACGCCATCGCAGCGCCGACAGTTTGACGCACCGGGATGCCGTCCGGGTCGAAGCCGTGCAGGCAGAAGACGTTGATCCCGAAATGGTCGGGAGTGACGCGCTTGCGATGAAATGGATAGATGCCACACGTCTTGCAGAAGAAGTGCCGAGCGGTCATCGTGTGAAAACGATACTCGGTGATGGAGTCTTCTCCGGAGAGCAGCTTGAACCGGGACTCGTGAACTTTCACCATCAGCGCATTCTTGCGGCGACAGATCGAACAGTCGCATCGGGTCAGCTCGGGAAAGTCGGTCTCGATTTCGAAGCGAACGGCGCCGCAATGGCAACTCCCTTCGTACTTTCGCATCGGTCGATTGCCCATGGGAGTAATGCTCCTCGTAGTCATTGCGATTATCTGCTTCCGGCTTGGTTAAGGCCGGGCAACGGACAAGTCAGCGGTCTGCTTTCGCGTTCGACTCCCGCTCGTTCTTGTAGGCGCCGCGAATGTTGAGTACAGCCAGGGCAATCTGCAGGACGATCAAGGCATAAGCGCCGTCGTGCCAGCCCCAGACGATCCAGAGAGCATTGCTCAGCAGGAAGCACCAGAACCCGATTTCGCGCCGGTGCTTGGATTGGGAGGCAATCAGCCATGCGGCCACGATCGTGACTATCATCGCCGGCCATTGAATTTGGTGCAGGTAGTCCATGGTGTCAACCGATAATCCCGAGAGACGGGGCAACGAGCGTCGAACCGCGCCCAGACGCAGTCAACCCGACTTCTGTGAATGTGCGCGCGCTTTCCGCAGATAGCCGTTCACGGTCGAGGCGAGGAACAAAGCACCGCCCAGCAGGGCGAGATGGGCCAGCACCAAGCCGATCAGCAAGGAAGCGACAGCTGCTCCACCCGCGCGATGCGCCATGTGTCGAAATGCGGACGCTGTGGAGAAAGTCACCGATCCGTTGGTTGCGTTCGGGCGCGCCAGCGCGCGAGCGGTAAAAAGCCCTTGTGCACTCAGCCCGAGTCCGAACGCGAACGCAACGATCATTCCGCCTGCAAGAAACACGAACGCGGCCCTGCCAAGCATCAACGCGAGCAGGAATACAATGCCCACGACAAGAACTTGGCCGATAACGTACTTGGGTTCAAGGCTGCGACGAAGTGCGCTCCAATCCTCGACGGTAACCGCGTGTTGCGCATCGTTGGCCACGCGCAGCGATTGCGCAACCCAGCGGCTCGCGATAAACAGCGCGACCCATATCAGCGCGGCAACCCATGGCTCGAAGGGCAGCTCGCTCGCTAGCAACTCATTGACATATGTCTCCAACGCAAGCTCCCTAAGCCCGAGGCGACTGGCGTGATCCGCCTCGCCGGACCAGAGTCCGTTTGACGGTGCGATTGGCGCGCATCCGCGGCAGGCGGTGCTCAGCGTTCGATCGCGACAATGTGTGCCTGAATCTTGCTATCGACGGCGCCGGATCCGAATCGCCGGGCAACCGCCGCCGCCGCGAACTCCGTCGCTTCGGCGAGCCGTGTTCTGTCGCGAGCCTCGATTTCGCTGCGTAGCGGCGTCCCTTGGCAGTACGCGAGTGCGGGAATCCGCGGCGACGCTGCCTTGCTTCGCGCTGCGACCGTATCGACCTGCGGTCGCGCAACGAAACCACCATCCTGAAGGTCTCGCCCGACGACGGCGACGTCATGATAGCCATGGGGCGTACGAGCCAGAAAGCGAGGAGGGTCCTTCGGAAACAGCGATTCCAGCGCAGTGGTCACCGTGTCGGCGAATTCGTTCTCCTCGATTCGATCCCACACATTGAACAGCAGTACGCCTGTCGGCCTCAGAACACGGCGCGCCTCGGCGAACGCTTTGCCTTTGTCGGGAAAAAACATCACCCCGAACTGGCAGACGACGGCGTCAAACTCTCCGTCTTCGAAAGGCAGTTGCATGGCGTCTGCCGCACGCCACTCGACAGGCCGGCTGGTGCCCATTTCGGCAGCCATGTCCAGCATCGGCTGATTCAGGTCGGTGGCGACAATCGATACATCATTCGGCAGCGCGGATGCCAGGTGGCGGGTTACGACGCCGGTCCCAGCCGCGACTTCGAGGACACGAGTCAGCCTGCGAGTCGGCTTTCGCGATGCCAGGCGGCTCGCGAGCTCTCCGGCGTAAGGCTCGAAGATCAGCGGAACGAGATGCTCTTCGTAGAACTTGGGGATCGATCCGGCGAAGGTCTTGTCGGTTTCGGGTTTGTTCATCGGTGGGGGCGCGAATGCTCCTATTGGGCAGTGGCCTTCTTCAGCTCGGCGTAGTGATCGGCTCGCTCTCGATCGCCCTTGGTGCGATAGAGCAGCTCCAGCTCCTCGAACACGTACGGGCTCGGCGCTCCGGCCGCTTCGCGCTCACGCTCCAGCCGCAATTGTATTTCCAGTGCCTCATCGGTGCGATTCAGCGCGCGCAGCGTCCAACCGACCATCCAGTGCGCGATGCGCGTGGCCTGCGCGTCTTCGCCCTTCTCGCGCAACACGACCGCTTGCTTGAACTGGTCCAGGGCTTCGTCGTACCGGCCAAGCTGGTGTAGCGCATAGCCGATGTTGTTGCGAAGCGACGCTTCCCACTTTTTCGCGGCGGGCTGCGACGAAGCCTGCGCGATGGCCAGGGCCTGCTGGCCCCACTTGAGCTGATCGGCGGGCTCGGTGTCGACAAACGCAAGCATGTGCAGGGCATCTACCGCCAAACCGTCCAGTTCCCCGCGCTTGGCGACTTCATAGGCTCGCTGATATGCCTCGCGCGCCTGTTCCTTCGCGGCGGAGGTCTGTGTCTCTGGCGGATGAGCAGCGGACGCATAAGTTCGGCCGAGTTCGAGCGAGTGTCGGGTGCGAGCCTCAGCGCCGGCCGCCAGAAGCTGCGGCTCGAGACCCTTCAGTATTTCTCGAGCCTTTGCGAAATCGCCTCGAAGACCATACGACCGGGCGATCTGCGTCTGCAGAATGATCGCATCGTCACCGGTTGCCGTGGCCAGCGCGGCCCGAAAACGCTGCTCGCTTTGACCCGGATCGTCGAAGTTCCAGAGGGGATTGAGGTCGATAGCCATCGCAGTGGATGCGGTCGTAACGAGGGAAACGGCAAGAAGCAGTCGGCGAAACATCGGGCGATGGTCGCTATCTCGCGAACCGCTGCGCAAAACGCTCGCGCGCCTTGGCAGCCTCCACCTCTCGATATCTCGGTGGTGCACTCGTTTCCAAGGAGGCAAGAAGATTGCTCGAGATTGCTGTGATCCCCTCGACCGCAGCAAGGAAAGGAGCCTCGTTCGCCTTCGACGGCTTGTTGAAGCCGCTGACCTTTCGCACGAACTGCAGTGAAGCCGCGCGAATCTCTTCTTCCGTCACCGGAGGAGAGAAATTGAACAGGATTTTTATGTTTCGACACATATCCGCTCGCTCTCGATGTTTGTTCAGATATTCACTTGCCGCTTGATTCGAACAGTTCAACCGGATTGCCCGAGGGGTCATCGACCAGAACTTGCTTGCCCCCCGGACCCGAAACGATGTCGCTGCGAAGCTGTGCGCCCGATCGCTTCAGCTTCTCCACCAACGATGCGAGATCGTCGGTCTCGAGCACCAGCCGGTTCCAGCCGCCCGGAGCGGGCTTGGAGCCGTTGGAAAGCGGACGCGAGGCGGAGCTACCCGGACCGCTAAGCCATAGCGCCAGATCGCCGCGCTTTACCATCGCGAATGGCGGGCCCCACTTTTCCACGAGCTCGAAACCTAGCATGTCGATGTAGAACTCTAGCGCGACATCGACATCGTTGACCAGGTAGCGGATAACGGCCACGTCAATTGTCCAGATGGCCGGCGGTTAGCTCGGAGCGGAGCGTGCCGGGATTGCGCCAGTAGTGTATTGCTTCGATGGCATCCATTGCTTATCCCGGGCACGCAGCAGCAGCGCGTTCACGTGCGCGCCGGCCGCCGGTAGATCAATGCGGTGATCACGCCAAGGATCAGCATCAGAATTCCGTCGAACACGATCTGCTTGACGACGACATTGCCCGGCATCGGCTGTACCACGTAGTAGATCATGTAGGTTGGCACGACCGTAAGCAAGGCGACGGCCGCGCCAAAACGTAGCCCCTGTGGCAGCCACGGCGCGGCCTCGACGCCTCGCGAGTAAATCCAGACAAAGGCACCGGCCAGGATGATGTGAGCCAGCACCATCAGCGGAAAATACGGCTGCGCTTCGGCCGCCGGTCGGAACAGACCGGACAATTTCATATAGTCGTCGTGCAACAGCGTGCCATGAACGACAAAGCTGCCAGCAAACCATGCGACGAAGATCACGACCCAGGCGATGAAGAACGTCTTGTTCATAGCTCCCCTCTTGGTACGAAAATGCCCGGCTGCGGCGCCGGGACCGAGCAACGGATCGGGCGTCACCTGCCGAGCGAACCGTCAAGGCCTCGGCCGCGCATAGCTTACCGTGAGCCGCAAGGCCATGCCGGGGTACACCAGGGCCAACACTTTCATCGCGCGCTGTCCTCTTGTCCTCGGTGAGACTGTTTGACGCGTTCAAGAATCCCGTCCAGTTTGTGCGCTCGTTGACGCAATTCGACAGAGGAACAGTAGGGAAGCCCGGCCGTCGAGCAAACGGCCAACGCGTCGGCAGTCAGCCGAGTTGACTCGGCCGACGAACCGCTTTGCTCCGCCGAATCTGCCAGGCGCATCAGCAACAGGGCTCTGCCTTCGCCGTAAACCTTCCGCGCGACCTCGGATGCGTCGCCGGCCTGCAGCGTATCCAGAAGCGCCAGATAGTCTCGGAGTGAGCTCTGGTGCATCGTATCGCTGCGCGGATGGCCGACACCGACAAGCTTCTGTGCCCTGTATCTGTTGCCCAGGGCAAACCCTATAGCCGCTGCCGCCACAAGCGCAAGGATCACGATCAATGCCAGGACAGACTTATCTTTCACGTGACGATGCGATGCCAGTCGATATGTTGGATGGCAAGGGGCCCGGTGACTATCGCGTCGGAGACGGTATCCAGGCACCCAATGCGGCAAGCGCCTGCTGCTCCTCGACTGCACCGGCCTGGGCGGAAACGTCAGCCGGAACCCAATCCGGAAACGGCACGAGCCGACTTACGTGACGACCCGATGGCGTGTGCTCCTCTCGAACCTGCGCAAGCTGCTCAGGCGTGAAGCATTTGGCGAGCCGAACAAGGGATGGCCAAAGCCGCCGATGAACCAAGGTGATCTTTCCGCCGACCAGCCGGCATACGAGGACCTGGTCCGAATCGGTCACCGCGCCAAGGATCGAAAAGATGTGGTGGCTCTTCGGATGGGCCCACCAGCTCCCCGCGATGGCTTCGCCGGCGATAGCTTCGGTAAGGCGCGGCGCGGTCCCTTTGGCCGAAGCGAGGACGACGCCGTGCCGTCGGACAAAAGCCAACGCCTCCTCGGCAGTGGCGCAGGTCCCTCCGGGCGTCAACGAGACATTTGGCGTCACGCTTTTGCCAGTTCAACAATGTCCTTCACGTCCAGGATCTGTTTGGGATAGCCGTTGCTGGCAGCGTTGATCATCGCGCGGCCCACTTCCTGCAATGTACAGAAACCCGCCGGGTAGATGGCGCGACCGATCGGATAGAGCCAGGCGAAAAACTTGTAATAGCTCTTTACATTTTTCTGGCCGGGACTAGCCTTCATGAAGGCGGGTCGGAACATGTAAGAGTTCTTGAACAACCGCATCAAGGCATTTTCGGTAGCGCCTTTTACGCGTGCCCATGCAATTCGTCCCTGTTCGCTACTGTCGGTACCTGCACCTGTGACATAGCAGAACGTCATCTGCGCATTCAACTTCGCCAGGAGCTCCGCTACGTTCAATGTAAGGTCATAGGTAATATGCTTGTATTCCTCGTCGCTGATGCCGACGGACGATACGCCGAGACAAAAAAAGCAGGCGTTGTAGCCGACCAATTTCGGCTCAATCGGCGCCAGATTGAAGAAATCGGCATGAATGATTTCACGCAGTTTCGCGTGCGCCACCCCTGCGGGTTTTCGATTGACGACCAACACGCGCTCGACGTCGGGATGGTTCAGGCACTCCAGCAGGACACCTTCGCCGACCATGCCCGTTGCCCCGGTAATGATGGCCCTTATTTTCATCGCATTCATTGACTAGGTTAGGCGTGCCAGGACTCGAGTGCAATACCTATCGCCAGCGGCAGAAACATTCCGATGCAGATGGACACAAGCACGTCGGTCGGCCAATGGACCCCAAGCACCAGACGAGAAGCGGCGACGGCAACGATCCAAGTGAACGCAAGCAACATCGAGAATTTGCGTGACCCCGGCCAGATTCGGTTCAGGCAGATAACCATCGCTGTAGCGAAGGCCGTAACGACCAGCGTATGCCCGCTGGGAAAACTGTAGCCCCAATACCACTCTGTGTCCCAAAGGTCCGGGCGAGCGCGGCCGACGGCGACCTTAAGGACATAGACGATCAGGGCGCCGCCGACGACCGAAACAGTCAGCAAGAGCGCCTCGAAGCGCCGTTTGGCCCAAAGAAACGCCACTCCGATGATCAGCAGAAGGGGCAGCAGTACGTTCGCCGAACCGGTGATCGTGGCCGTCTCGAAAATTCCGTTAAGCGCGGGCGGAACAGTTGCGTGGATGAATTGCAGTACAAGGAGGTCGACGGGTCCCGATTCCTGATTGACCGCGTCCTCGCCTATCTTGATGCCGACAACGGCCAGTACCAGCGCCAGCAGAATCGCAAATCGACGTTTCTCGGCGAACGCGGACCACGCCGGTTGCTTCCAACCTAGATAGATGCTCAGTGAAAAATGGACAAAGGCGACGATAAGTGCCAGCTTTGCAATGTCCTTGATCAGCTCGAGCGCCACCGGAGCTTCTCCAGCGACAGATTAGGCATCGCTTCGCACGAGCGGGACCAGAAAGGTCTGGATGAAGGCCATCGCCAGCACACCTCCGGCGATCGCCGTGCCCCCGATCAGCACCGACCCGGACTTCAACGCCGCCAGGCCCCCAAGAAACGCGGGGATTGCTGCGAAAACGGCCATCGAATGGGTCGTCACGGGCTTGCCGCACGACTGGCAATTGATCGTGCGCCCGGGACCCAGGCCGGCCTTGCGCGCAAGGCTCATCGCAGGACGACTGCAGTACGGGCATTTGACCATTGTCCGGCCCTTCGCAAATGGAAACTCGAACTGCTAGGTCATAACGTTGGATTGATGCGAAGTGCCTCGAGACGGAGCGCTATCTTTTGCTCGAGTTCAATCAGCTGGACCTGCAAAGCGCGACGCTCGGTGGGGTCCACGGCAGCCTCGATCGAGACCTTCAGGCGCGCTCTTTCGTGAAACCACTCGATTTCAGGCGGAGTGACTCCCGCATCCTTGAGTATCTTCATAGGCATGCGAAGGGCCTCAGGCGTTGATTCCCAGCCCGGATCCTCAGGCAAAGGCTTGCCATATCCCTTCGCCTTGCCAAGCTCACCCGATTCGGCGGCTTCTTTGAGGTGACGGGCAATTTCTTCGTCGAGCGTGCGCATTCGTCAGGCCCGGTAGGTTACGAAGGGTGTGAAGGAGGGCGCTTGCGCCAGGACCGATACAGAACAAAGAACCCAACCGCGAACGCAATGCCCCCGTAGACTGCCCATTGCGTTTGGCCCGTCATGAAGCTTCCAGGCAAGACGTTGATGCCTTGAAAGAACCAGACTGTGCCGAAAAACATCAACAGGACGCCAAGGACGATTAACGTAATCCGCATGGTCACGACCTCGTTTTTCGGGTAACGCTTGGCTTGTCCCGCTGCCGGCAAACCGGGCCGAGCGAAAGCTCAGGCATCGCCAGTCGGAATGATTGCAGCTGTTTCAACCATCAGAATTATCGCGCGCTCCGGAGCGCGTGTGCGATGGACGACGCCCTTCGGCACCACAAAGCCCTGTCGTTGGGCAAGCTCGACGCTTCTCTCCTCGAGATCGATAATGAAACGGCCTTCAAGAACAAAGAAGAACTCGTCGTCGTTGTCGTGCTTGTGCCAATGGTACTCGCCCTGCATGACGCCGAGACGGACGACCGAATCGTTCACATGGCACAGCGTTTGGTTGTACCAGCGGTCGGAACACGCATCTACCAGCGAGGGGACGTCAACCAGCTGTAGCGGAGGAAAAAGGACATTGAGAAATGTTGCATATGGATAGTCTTGGGTCGCGCTCATAGGGATCTCCAACTACGACTCGCAGTTACTCGAAAACGTTACTAGCTCGCATTCAATAATCTTTCTTTTTCTCTTTCTTCTCTTTCTTCGGTTTTTTCGATTCGTATTCTGCGGATTTCACAAAATAGACGGGCACGCCGCAAGCGCCGTACTCGTGACAATGCTTGCTCCAATGTTTCGCGTGTCCAGGCGGAACGTGAAGGTAAATCGGCTGAACTGCGACAGGCCGCGGCTGCCGTTCGATGATCACGGGCTCCGGATAAACCACAAGCGGAGTCGGGGCGCTTCCGATTTCAACCCGACCATATACTCCCGGCTTTATGTCGCTCGATAAAATAACCCGAGTTTCGGCGTTCGCCGCATCCACAGGATATAGCTGGAGTAAGAGCACTACCAGAACTGGAACGTGAGCATTACGCATAAAGTCTCCTTGATGTAACTAGTGGTAATGGGAATTACAGGCTGCGCCGCAGCCACAGCTTGCTGACGACTCACCCAAGCAAGGCTTTCCCCTCGTCATCTCTCTGAGAGTGCGAGTTGGGTTCCCAGACCGGCAAATGTCGCCGCGAAGCCACGACGCAGCCAGGCCTGAACACGCGGTGATTCGATGACAGCTCTACGGAATGCGTGGGCCAACAGCCCATATATAACGAAGACTACAAAAGTCATTGCCATGAACACAGCACTCAGCAGGACCAGCTGGACGAGCGGTGACGATGCGCGCGGTTCGATGAACTGCGGCAGGAAAGCCAGGAAGAATATGGTCAGCTTCGGATTCAGGATGTTCAGGAGGAATGCCTTGATGATGAGTCTTGTTGCGGTGCTTTTCGAAGGCGCTTCTTCAACGGAGAACGTTGACCTTTCTTTCCATGTGGCATACGCGAGGTAGAGCAAGTAAGCCACGCCAGCGTATTTGAGCATCTGGAACGCGACCGCGCTGGTGTGCATCAGCGCCGCCAAGCCAAGCACTGTTGCCAGCAGGTGCGGCACGATGCCTGCCGTGCAACCCAATGCGGCAAAGACGCTGGCCCTGCGGCCCCGGGCCAGCCCCGTGGAAACGGTGAACACGACACCTGTTCCCGGTATCAGGACAACTATCAGCGAAGTGATCAGGAACTCGACTGTGATCATCTAGCGTCTTTCGTGAAGGGATGGTGTCCGCCTGGTGGAAGTTCCTGGTTACGGGCCTGGGCCGCAGCAGTTAAGCGCCTGCTGGATCGGCGGGCACTTCACCGAGCCGTAAGAGCAGAATACGCAGCAATCGCCTGCCTTCGGCCGGAGTAACGCGCGACAAGCCGGGCATTCGTAGAAGTAGAGGCATGCGTCCGTCGGCATCGTTTCCCTCGCTGCGAAGGCGCAAAGGGGACAGGTGAGCACAGACTCGAGAATTGGCAGAGGATGCATTAACGCATCTCCGGCAGCCTGCTGATGTTCGCGAAATGCCGTTGCCTGGCCTTGCTCAATGAGGCTAATGCCCTGCGGTACGACCATTCAACCAACTCCACAAGGTAGGACGCAGGAAAACTGGACACATTGACGATCGTGATCCAGTGAAAACGCCCCCGGTATCTGGCGGGCTTCACTCCCGGAACATCCGTCAGCTCAATAAAGCGGTCAGGCGCTACCCGGGTACTGAAACGCCACTGTTCCGGATGACTGGTTTTGAAATAGGCGAATTTCCTCCCACCGACAGCGTAGACAAGAAAATTGTAGGGCTCCTCATACAGCGTTTCGGTAGCGCCGTTGAATCCTCGGCAGAACTGCTTCAGTTGACGGACATTCATGAACGCACAGTCATGAGCACGCTAGTCCGCGCCTGACGAATGGCACCCACGACAAAAAATCATGGCACGCTCCCTGACAAGCAGATCAGGGTGCCATTATGGCCGCTTCTGCTGCGACGGCCAACGAGCCAGGCTAACCAGCGACAACCCTGTTTTGTACCTTGCGACCATTGAGTCTCGCGCCGAGCACGGTCATTACAGCGAGCGATGCGAAAAATACGGCGTGGTACCAAAGTGGAAACTTTTCCCACAGGCCGTAGTGCACGGGAGCGAAGGCAACAAGCAATATGCCAGCGAGAGCATAGATTGCGCCGGAATTCTGGTTGGTGATCCGCGCGGCTAACCAGCCCGCCCCGAGAGACGACAAGGCCCCCACGACCAGGCGGCACATCATCATTTCCGGTGTGAACTTCATCGCTGCTTCGACCTCGGCGTAGCCCGGCCACGCGGCTCGCGCCGCGAGGTTGCCTACCGTGGCAATGAGTATCCACACAACGACTCCCGCCACCACGCCTGTAATTGCTCTCGCCTTTGTTCGGTCCCCTTTGCTGTAGAGCCGCCTTTCTGCACGCTCAGAAATATTTCTTCTCGATCTCCGCAAAGAAGCCTCGTTTACTCCTGTCCGGTATCCGGCCCCACAGAGACGCCAGGCACGGCGCGACGAAAATAGGCTACCCGCTCCGTTTCCTCGAACCCGAGCCCCCGGTGCGCCGCATGAGCCGCGACGTTGTCGATCGGCGAATCGGAAGCGAGCTCGCTGCAACTCTGCGCCGCCGCCCAGCGCTCGACTTCAGCGACGAGCGCGCGGGCCACACCTTTACGCCGTGCGGCCGGCTCGACGTACAACCCCTCCAGAAACGCGACTGGCGAAGTACTCGTACCGTTGACGTAGTCGACTCGCTGCGATGCCTCGACGAAACCTACCGCAGAACCATCGGGCGTATAAGCAAGGCGCACGCAATGTCCCCGCGCCAGGGCATCACCCATGTAGCGCAGATGCTCGGCCTCGGTTCCGTCGGGCCACAGGCTCGAGCGCAGCGATAGCCAGCACGGATCGGTGGCGTTTGCCGGAGGGATGATTTTCATGAGGCCTTGCGCCGGCTTACTGCGGACTCAGACCTCCGGCCTGTGACACACGGCTTCAACATTGTGACCATCCGGGCCGATGACAAAGGCGCCATAGTAGTGAGGGTGATACTGAGGCCGCAGGCCGGGAGGCCCGTTGTCCCTGCCGCCGGCGGCCATGGCGCGGCGATAGAAGTCGTCGACTTGACTCCGGGTCTCGGCGGTAAAGGCAAGGTGCAGCGGTCCACATTTCACCGTGCTCGCACCGAGCCAGAAAGACGGTTTGTGGTCTCGTCCCAACCCTACGCCGTCAGGGACCTCCATTACAACAGTGACGCCGAGCGGGGCAAGCGCTTTGACGAAGAATGTCTTGCTCGCTTCGAGATTACTGGCGCCGATTCCAATGTGATCGAACACGACTTTCTCCTTTTGCCCGGCGCGTGGCCGGGATGGCAGTAGTTTGGCAGAGTGAGAAAGCGTCGCTATTAGGCCGCGGCACGTTTGCGCAGAAAAACGTGGGTCGCACGCTCGCCCGCGACGTAATTCGCGCATTCGTATCCCAGGGCGCTCATATCGATGCCATTCCACAGCTGCTCGCCCGAACCGAGCAACACAGGCCGGATGGCGAGATGCAATTCGTCGATCAGGCGGGCGCGCAGATACTGCCGAACAGTGGAGACGCCACCGCCGAGGCGAACATCGCGGCCGCCTGCTGCGGCGGTCGCCTGCTCCAAAGCTGCGTGGATGCCTTCGGTGACAAAGCGAAACTCGGTGCCTCCCGCCATCTTGAGCGGCGGCCGTGGATGGTGCGTCAGCACAAAGACCGGGGTGTGATACGGCGGCTCGTCGCCCCACCAGCCCTTCCAGCTGTCATCCGGCCACGGGCCCCGGACGGGACCGAACATGTTGCGCCCAAGAATCCAGGCGCCGATTCCGGCAAAGCCTTGCTCCGCAATTCCATTGTCGACTCCCGTCTCACCATCAGCGTTGCCCTGCATCTTCTGCCACAGGCGCGTGGGGAAAAACCACTCCATCAACTCGGGGCCCCGGACGCCGAGGGGATTCTTGAGATCCTGGTTCGGGCCGGCACCGTAACCGTCGAGAGATACGGCGAAGCTTTGGACGCGGAGTTTCGACACTACATTCCTCCTTGGTCGGTCACAAGCGCAATGACATAAAGACGCTATTCGGGTCTTCGACATACTCGCCGAAGGGTCCGCAGCATGTGAAACCGAAACTTTCGTACAGCCGCTGTGCGGGTCGGAACGCCTCCATCGAGCCGGTTTCGAGGCTCAGGCGCTCATAGGCGCGAGCCCTCGCCACCGTGATGATATGAGTCAGGATCGCGCGACCAGCGCCTCGGCGACGAAGCGCATCGGGCGTGCGCATCGATTTGACCTCGCCATGCTTTCGATCGAGTTCCTTGAGTGCGCCGCATCCGAGCAGAAGCGGACCATCCCAGGCAGACCAGAAAGTGATCTCCGGCTTCCGGAGTTTCTCGAGATCGAGTGCGTGAACGCTTTCGGGCGGCGACAGCGCGTGCATGCTCTGCAGATGCTCATTGAGCAGCGCATGTATTTCCGGTCGCGAAAGATCATCGATCTCGATTTTCATGGCCGCAGCCGGCTCGTCAGCGCATCCTGCGGGTCCTCGCGCCGTTCCGCATACCAAAGGTCCATGCCCTGCCGCTGCTTGACGGCCCCGGGTCCGCGCAGCGCGAGTCGCGCGAGGACCGCCAGCATTTCGCGGACAGAATGCGTGCGCAGTTTCCGCCCGGACGTCATCACCGCCTGCCGCAAGACGACGAATTTGCCATGGCGCTTCAATGCCTGGCTCATCACCAGTTCCTCGGCGCCATAGAACGCTTCGTCGAACCCGCCCACCGCCACGAAAGCGTTGCGAGTACAGAACAGGAAACAGCCGGCGGCCAGGCCAGCTGCCCGGAACGACCAGACCAAAACCGGCATAAGCAGCCTCGCATACAACGGGACAGCCCCGTCGAATTCGACGGCGGCGCCACCGCCGGCCGCGCCGCCGCGCAAAGCCTCGACGGCAGAGCGAACCACCGCCTCGTTCACGACTGTGTCGGCATCGACAAAGATGAACCAATCGCCCTTCGCCTTTCGAGCGCCGGAATTGCGCGTGGCCGCGATCTGGCGGTGAGCGACGCTGACAAGTACGGCGCCGTGGCGAAGAGCGATGATCGCGGTGCGATCCGTGGATGCGTCATCGACGACTACCAGTTCGTACGGTTCGCCTACAGCCCGGCCTGCCGCGTGCAGGCCTTCAAGCGTGGCCCCGAGCAAGCGCTCCTCGTTATAGGCAGGGACGATGAACGAGATCATTGGCGCTTCGGGATGATCCGCGCGTGAGAGGTCATGCAACTCCCGGCTGCGCCTGGCTGTCCGGGGACTCCTCGGTTTGCTTGAAAGTGGCCGGCGAAATGAACATATGTACATGGCCACACCGCTCGCACACCGCACATTGGGCGCTTCGATTCCACGCCTCGGGGTCGAGAAGCTCGGTGAGCGGCGTGGCGAATTGAACTTCCTGTTCCCAAAATATACTGTGGCTGCATACGGTGCAGCGAAGCTCGCGGCCTTGAATCACGATTGGTCCAGGGCGCTCGGAATTGGGCGGCATGATCATATTCCTCTGCGAAATATCCAGTGACGCAAGCTTGCCATTTATTTGAACACGAGGTGAGCCACTTGCGATTCAAGATCCCAATAGATAATCGCCAGCGCGGTCAAATCGAACGCGGCGTGCGCACACATCAGCATCCAGATGCGTCCCGTGATTGTGAAGATCGTCCCGAACACAAGACCCACGATCGTGGCCTGCTCCACGCCAGCCAGGCCCTGGTCATGGAAATGCGCCAGTCCGAACAATCCGGCGGTGAGCGTCACGATCAATATTTTCGCACCGGTCCCGGTTCCAAGGAGCTTGCCTAGGCGTTCGAACAGATATCCCCGGAACAGGGTCTCTTCTCCGAATCCGGCGCCGACAATCACGGCGAACAGCATTCCCGGGAGCGCGGCCGGATTCCCTGCGAGGTAATGGTAGGCCTGATTGATCGGATCAGCACCGAGAGCCGGCATCACGACCGCTTTCATCAGAAGCTTGAACGCGATGCCGAAAGCGACCCCGAGGATCAAGCTTCGGATCCAGCTCTTGGGACGGACGTAACCGATTTCCCGCCACGGCGTGTGCGACCGCCAAGCCCACAAGAGCACAAGCACCGCGCTGAGGGGAGCGATCACCAGATTGCCCGCGGCAATCGCCGCAATCGCGAGGATTCCGAGCGGCCCGAACCCTCGCAGGGCGGCGGCGAAACGATCGTCCGGAGGTACTGCTCCCGCGGTCGGGATTCGAAACTCCCGTTCGCGCAGTCTTGATGCCTCTCTCGTCATATTCGGTCCACGGAAGAGAGGACGATTCAGCTTTCGTTGTGTTCCAAGGTTACGCGCCGGCGCGTGCCTGACGAAAGGTCGTAGGTATTGAAGCTATTCATCATACGGCCGTAGAGATGCAGGCTGACCGCACGGGACCGCTCCGGCGGCACACCGGTGACGTGAATGTGGTCGGGATTTGGCACAAAGCTGGTGACAGCGCCCCGGCCCAGGAGAATGACGCCGCCGCGCACGAGATCGATGCCTTCATCCGCTCCGCGGTCCGGTGACAGGCGAACGTAGTTGCGTTCCTCCAGCACGCCCTCCAGGATTCCCACGACACCCCAGCTGCCATGGTCGTGTATCGGCGTCCATTGCCCCGGCAGCCAAACCAGCGTGTAGAGCGACAGGCTTCCATCCGGTGCGTCGTAAACGAGATTTCGTGCATAGTGGCTCGCGTCACTCCGGTAATGCTGCGGCTCGAGAAACGTCGTTGCTCGCTCGATCAGCTCCAGCATCAGCGGAGCGAGCGCCAACACGCAATCGGCGGGATCGGAGCCATCACGCGTGCGGTCCGTAGCTTGTGAGACGAAGGCTTGAAGGGAAGGCAAGATCATGACGTTCCCGTTGCCTTTCAGGGGCCAACCAAACCGTCAAGGCATGCGTGGCCCGGAATGCGGGGTTGATATGACGTCCGAATCGATATCTTAAAATGCCGGTGACGGACGCCGTTCAATGCTGGTTCTGCGGAAGACCGTCGGCAATCTCATAGTAATCCCCTTTCTCGGCCACGAAGATGTGCCGGTCCAGGTGCGTCGAGGTCGGCGTGTCGAATGCGCCCATTGCGATCGCTATCCAGTCTCTCGCGGGCGGGTCCCAGAACAAAGACGATCCGCACGTGGCGCAGAAGCCACGCCGTACCTTCGCCGACGATTGGTACCAGGATATGTTCTCATGACCGGTGATGACCAGCGCTGCGCGCGGCACATTCGCCGACGCAAAGTAGTGTCCAGAGTGCTTTCGACACTGAACACAGTGACACGCGTCAGGAGCACCAAGGTCTCCGGTCACAACAAAGCTGACGCTACCGCAGAGGCATGATCCCTTCTTCATGGCCACCTCCTTGCGTGGCAGTGCGCGAACC
>Ga0207693_10000323_pt1 | contig 44246 bp, 31 predicted proteins | sample LARL81metaG_FD_184347 | JGI IMG/M metagenome (GOLD analysis project Ga0207693, IMG submission 184347) | Corn, switchgrass and miscanthus rhizosphere microbial communities from Kellogg Biological Station, Michigan, USA - LAR L8-1 metaG... | ecosystem: Host-associated > Plants > Roots >... | reverse complement strand
ATGTTCTGCCCCAGCCCAATCCCAGTCGTACGACAGCTTGATCATTCCTAACGAGGTGTGCGCCTCTGCAAGTGAATCGTCCAGTTGCAACGCCTTTTCAGCCGCAACTCTGGCTTTACTGGTGGCTTCTGCCGGGCTCTCGTGCACATCCATCATTTTGTCAATGTAGGCGTCGGCCAAACCCGTGTAGAGCAGAGCGTTGTCGGGATCCTTGTCCAGACCGGATTGGAAGTAACTGATCGCGTTCGTGACATCTTCCAATCCTCCACGTTCCATGATGTGGCGGCCCTTCAGGTAGAGTTCATACACATCGGGATCGACGACATGGTTCCTGGATAAATGTCCCTGCTCTTCGGGAGTAATGACCGCATGCACTTGTGCCGCGATCGCCTGCGCTACTTGGCTTTGCAGCGCAAAAATATCTTTCGTTTCGCGCTCGTAGCTTTCAGACCATAGATGCTGATCCCTGGCCGCATCGATCAATTGAACGGTGATCCGAACGCGGTCCGCCGAGCGCGTCACTGAGCCCTCAATCACCGCATCTGCATGCAGGGCGCTCGCGATTTCGCGCATCGATTTTTTCGAATTCTTGTACGGCGTAACCGAGGTGCGCGAGATGACTCTCAGATCTTTGATTTTCCCGAGGTCGGCGATCACCGAATCCGTCATGCCGTCGACAAAATATTCCTGCTGCGGATCCCCCGAGTAATTCTGTAAAGGAAGAACCGCAATGGTCTTGAACTGCGGCCGGAGTAGTGATCGCCTTTGGCTACTCCAGTAACGAAGCGCACCTAAGAACAATAAGAGGACCACTGCGGCTACAGCCGCCTGGGCAGCCCTTCCATGGAAGCGCACGGCCAATCGCCGGACTTGAGCTATCGTTTCCGTCGGCGAAGGCAGATCTCCAGCAGATTGAAGTCCCTGATTTGGCCCCACTGGCGATTGTGCGGGAGTCGCGAGGGTCAGTGGGACAACATCTGTTACGCCGCCAATGAACCGATACCCGCGACCGGTCACGGTCTGAATGAATTTGGGCTGCTCGGGATCGTCTTTTAGGACCGTGCGTATTTTGCGGATCGCAGAATTAATGCTGGTGTCGGCGTCCAGGAAAACATCTTTCCCCCAGACTCTTTCGATAATCTGTTCCCGTGTTACAAGCTGGCCCCGCAACTCCACCAAGAGCAGGAGCAATTCCATCGGGATACGCTCCAGTTTGAGATGGCGGCCGGCCCGCCGCAACTCATAAGCGCGCGGGTCTAACTCAAGATCGTCCCCGAACTTGACCAGATTCACGAATGCGGGCGGCCCCGGTGCCATGCCTGCTCACCCCTCAAGTGTGGATGTCATTCTACCGCTGGTCTCGCCACCAACAAGAACCCTCGGCTTTCCATCGGGTTATGGGGTCACGGAAAAATCAGAGAGTCTCCAGACGTTCGCCATTGTTAAGAAATCGCGACTGCAGCAGAATGCGCGGAAGATCGGCCAAGGAGAGAGAGTTTTTAAGATGCCAATATCCAGAACACCACGCAACCAAAGCGGACGAAAGTTAGCGTCGAAGACCGCGGCACTCGCGCTGCTGATTAGCTGCCTATGGCTGGGGCGGAGCGTGGCTCAGTCGTCCTCGTCCGACGCACCTGCAATTCAGGGGAAAGAACACTACGCCATGCGGGACGGCTTGCGCATCTACTTGTGGGAAAAATACAGGCAAGAAGAGGAACGCAACTTCTCCCGTACTGGGAGAGTCGCGCTCCTCGTCCATGGAGGCCAACGGTCTGGCCGTTCGATTTACGACCTGCAGATCCGCGACTACTCGCTGATGGATTTTCTGGCGCAGAACGGTTACGACGTCTGGGCCATCGACATCCACGGCTACGGTCATTCCGACAAGCCCGCGAACGACTGGATCGACACTCATTCCGCTGCTGCCGATATTGCCGCGGCTGTCGACTACATCGCGAAGTTAAGAGGAGTGCCAAAGATCAACCTGCTCGGATGCTCGGCAGGCACACAGCGAGCAGGAGTTTTCACCATGGAACATCCGGAGAAAGTGGCGAAGCTGATCCTAGATGCCGGGTTCTGGAAGGGGACAGCGGATTTCCGGGAGTTCAACAGGAAGAGGATTGAGAATGGCGGGCAACCCCTCCCTCGATACCGTGCCAGCACGGAAAAAGACTTCCGTAGCGACTTCATCGAAGGCCAGTACGAAGAAGACGTGGTTGAAGAAAGTGTCAAGGTCGGAATGCAGATGGACCCGCAGAGGCCGAACATCTTCGTCGAGTGGGCGAAGCTTCCCATTCTAGATCCGGCCCGGATTACCGTGCCTACCATGATCATTTATGGGGAGAAGGACTTCGCGGCCAAAGAAGAAGATCTCTTGCCGTTTTATTCGCAGCTCAACACGCATGACAAGCGATACATTCTTCTTCCCGACGGGGGACACATGCTGATATTGGAAAAGGGCCACCGGCGCTTCCAACACGAGGTGTTGAGCTTCTTTGATCGGCCTTAGTGCGCGCCTTCGGAGGCCGGAAACAACGCTTACTCAGCCGTCGAGGGCGGTTGCGGTTTCAACAATTGAGGATGTTATGAAACTCACTCGGGTGTGCCTTGCTGCTTCGATGCTGGTGGCGATAGCTGCCAATTCACAACAACCGGCGAGCCTAGCGCCGAAGGATCGACCAACGGGGACAAAGGTGGTGCTCCTCGGTACCGGAACCCCTGTGCCGGACCCCGACCGTTCCGGTCCTGCGACCGCGATCGTGGTTGGGGATAGCGCTTATCTGATCGATTTTGGACCAGGCGTCGTGCGCCGAGCTGAATCCGCTGCTCTCAACAGAAACATATCGGCAGTCCAACCCCGCAATCTGAAAGTGGCTTTTGTAACCCACCTCCACTCCGATCATACGGCTGGCTATTCTGATCTGATCCTCACAGGATGGACATCGGGCCGAGCGGTCCCCCTCGAAGTTTATGGTCCCTCAGGGCTGCAATCGATGACCGAGCACATTTTGCAGGCTTATCGGATCGACATCGAAACACGCACCAATCCCGACTCACCGATGCGCGACATAGGTCGCGTCCCCGATGCGTGGAAAGTGAACGCACACGAAATCAAGGCGGGAGTCATCTATAAAGACGAAAAGGTCACCGTCACGGCGTTCGCTACGAAACACGCGATGGAGAGCTACGGGTATCGCTTCGAAACGCCGGACCGCACGATCGTGATCTCCGGCGACACCAATCCAGTTGAGGCAACGATCAACGCTTGTAACGGTTGCGATATCCTGATCCACGAAGCGCAACCTCTGGAGTTGCAGGCCAAGATGCCCAAAAGCGTCCAGTCGGTTGTAGCGAAGTACCATACGACGACTGAACAGCTCGCAGAGTTGGCGAACAAGGCCAAACCGAAGCTGCTCGTGATCTATCACATGATCACCTTCCCACCGGGAATCGCCCCTTCCAGACTCCTACCGCCCAACGCCGGTGCGGACGCACTCTACGTTTCGCCAGAAATGCTTCAGAAAGAGATCGGCTCGCGATACTCAGGGAAATTCGTTATCGGAAAAGATCTCGACGTGTATTAGATCTCTCTGTCATGCAGTCTGCCTCAGTCGTCAAGAACTGTTCTGGACGAGTCGTCGGCCATCGGAATGAGTTCTACTAATCGTTGGCCGACCGGGCGCTGCGCGGCCTGCTTCACGGCGTCCACTCTGTGATCGTATGAATCCGACGATCTTGACGTGGTTTGGAAGTTTCAGGAGCGAATGAAAAACGATTGTGACGGTTCTTTTCGGCGGTTATCTTTCTTCGCACTGCATAATTTACTGCATGAATGTCTACGGATGGGGTCAAATGCGGTCAACGCAATCGGGATGCCACCAGATAAATAGCTGAAAACGTGCTACCAGCAAGGGATTTCGGGAGATTAGCAAACCGCCGCATTCGGCCACTCTGCCACCTCTCCGGTGTGGGGGATTCGTGCGTCGGCCGAAAGGTAGTTTACCACTTTCTCTGGCTCGACGCGGTCAACTTGCTGGCAAACTGACCACGACCTGCGCCCTCTGTAATGCCTACAGCGAGGCTGCCATTCACTTACAGAAAGACTTGGATTCTTCACCTGCGAGTGCCGACCTAGCCTAGGGAGAAGGAGGAGTTATGCCGGAAAAAGAAACCTTGGAGCGGGCACAGGAGGATGCACGGGAAGGCAAATCTCCGAGCACGCAGGCTGGAGAGTTCGTGCGTGAGGAAATGCATCACATTCGCGAGGGCAAGCATGGAGCCGCTTCGCCGCAACAGGCGATTGCGATTGGACTCTCGAAAGCGCGGCGTGCCGGAGTGAAATTACAGGCGCCGCGAAAAGGGAAAGCCTCGGCGAGTACTAGAGAAAAAGCAGAGAGGGACTACGAGAAAGGACAGAGTCACCGCCGGCGCAAGCCATCGAGCAGACGTTCGAGGGCGACAAGTCAGGCTCTAAAGAAAAAGGGAAGCTCAGCAGCGTCGCATAGTGCTCTTTCCGGGCAAGCCCGAAGATCAGCAGCAGCACGTGGTTCGGCATCGCGACATAATGCCGCGATGAAGGCGAGCCGCACGCGAAGCCGACGGAACAAGTGAACATGCGGTGAGGAGGTAGGGGAATGATTCGAAAGCTAAAGAGCGGCCAGTATCGACTTTATTCTCGAAAGAAAGACGCCAAAACTGGGAAGAGAAGAAATCTCGGAACATTCAGCAGCAAGCAAGCCGCGGAGTCACACGAAAAGGCGGTTCAGTATTTCAAAAATCGGTAGGCGATTTCAGTTTCAATCAAAGGGTTATCCAAATCGGACAGCCCTTTTTGTGCGGCAGAGTGCACACCTCTTTGGTAAGTGAAGTTGAGATTATCTACGTATACAGTGTAGGGGGTTTGCTTGTAGTCTCCGTCCATCTGGTAGTTGATCGTTATGCCATTCCAGCCTGGAGCAGAAAACGGACTGTAGATTTTGTTCAGGACGTGAGTTTGCCCTTGAGAGTGATGGATTCCTACGCCTGAATCGTCGCGTGGTTGGTTGCGGGTCTCAGGTGAAGGCTCTCGTTCAGGTTGCTAGACCAAGCCGAAGATTCAGTAGTTTCAATAGTTTAGGCCTTCAGGCAACGTGGAAGAAGATCCACGCAACTAACAAATTAGTTGACGTTTGGGACAGGCGTACGTCGAATACCCAGAAGGAGAAATGCTTGGCACGCAACAAATCCGCAACTCTGACCGAAGCTGAGTTGCGCATTATGAATGTGCTCTGGGACAAGGGCTCCTGCACCGTGCATGAGGTGTTGCAGTTTCTGCCGCCCAAGCCAGCTCTGGCCTACAACTCCATTCTTACCATCATTCGAATTCTCGAGACCAAGGGCTATGTGAGGCACATAAAGGATAGACGCGCTCACGTCTACATGCCGAGGATCGACCGGAAGGATGCGACCCGATCTGAGGTTCGGCACCTTGTGAGCCGGTTCTTTGGAAACTCGCATGAACAGTTGGTGCTGAACATTCTGGACGAGGGCAGCATTGATGCCGAGGAGTTAGAGCGAGTTCGTCAATTGATCGAAAGGAGCAATCGCGAACGATGATGCAACCTGGCATCAAGGCCGCGGCAGAGTTGCTCGCGCTCCGATCGGTGGATTCGCTGTTCGAAGGGGTAGCGGTGTGCCTGCTTGCGTGGCTGATTCTGCGCATCGTTCCACGACAGAGCGCTGCAAGTCGATTCGCGGTATGGTTTTCAGCACTCATGGCGATCGCCTTCGGGGCAGTGTTTGGCGCGGTGTGGCCATCGGCAGAGATCGTGGGCAGTTCCGTGCAGCGTGCGGCAATTACAATTCCCGAAACATGGGCCTTGTACTTCGTCGGCGCGTGGGCTGTGATTTCGCTCTGGATGCTGATCGGTTTGGCGCGCTCTTTATGGCATCTGCGGAATCTGAGGAAGAACTGTCTGGTGATCGATGCTGCCGCGCTCGATCCGCTGGTACGGCAAACCCTTTGCAAGCGCGGTCAAAGTGTCACACTATGCACGTCGAGTGAGGTGAAGGTTCCGGCCGCGATCGGTTTCTGGAATAGAACAGTTGTGCTTCCCGAGTGGGCTATGAACGAGCTTTCTCCCGATGAGTTAAGTCAGATTGTGCTTCACGAACTGACCCATCTCCGTCGTCGCGATGACTGGACCAGCCTCGCGCAGCAGATCATCAAAGCTTTGTTCTTCTTTCATCCTGCCGTCTGGTGGATTGAAAGCAAAGCGTCCCTGGAAAGGGAGATAGCTTGCGATGATGCAGTGCTTGAAGAGACGGCGCGGCCGCGAGCGTACGCAGAATGTCTCGCGCGTCTGGCGGAAAGAAGTCTGGTTCATCGCGGCCTTTCGATGGCTCAAGCGGCGCTGGGTAAGGTCCGCCAAATGTCCGCGCGAGTCGCGCAGATTCTGGACCCGAACCGACCTCCGCAGACGCGCGCAGTATGGCGTCCGGCTGCGTCGCTGGTTGTGATCGCTGCGGTCGGCTGCTTAGCTTGGTACTCGCGATCACCTAGACTGATTGCCTTTGAGAGTGACCACAATGTCCCTGCCGCCTCTATGGCTCAGATGGCGACAATGCCCGCATCCGAACCAACGCTAGCAGCGGCAGCAGTAAACGTGACGCCAGTTAGCTTAACTGAGAAGCGCAATCATCCTTCGGTCGCGGGGTCGCAGCACTTGACCTCCGCTGCATCGGTAGCTGTGCCTGTTGCGAACCGCATGGTGCATCTGACGGGTGTGAAAGCCTCATCCGTACCAGTAACCGAGACGATGTGGATTGTAATCGAGAGAAATGAATCGATTGCGGACTATCAGGTCGTGCAGATTCAAATGTGGCATGTGACGATCCTTCGCGATTTGCCAGCCACTTCGACGCCGCAAATTCCCAGAAAAATCTAAGTGGGGCACGGGAAAGGCTGAGAACACTTCCGGGTTATGTAACTAAAGAATTAGTTGTAAATGAGAAGCGAAACTTCTTTTGGAGGGTGAAACATGAATGCAACGAAGTGGAACGAGACAAAGAAAACATGGATACGGCGATTGGCGATTCCCGCCCTGGCACTAGTCATGGTGGGGTCGCTTGTTACGTATGAATGTGTCAAACCGGCGGCGGCCAAAGCGGCCGCATCGGCGCCAAGCGCGGCGCCGCTGGACGCGGATAGCGTCGGCGCCCTTATGGCGCTCGATAAAGCAATGGAGACAGTGGCTGCGCGAGTAACTCCTGCAGTGGTGAACGTTACTGTTACATCGCGAACGAAGCCAGAGTCCGCGTCGAGAGAGATGCCGGAAGATATGCAGCAATTCTTCGGGCAGTCCAGTCCGTTCGGACAATTTTTCGGGCCGAACATGCGGCGGCAGCCTCAAATCGAGCACGGCATGGGAAGCGGCGTCGTGATTTCTCCAGATGGATACATCGTCACCAACAACCACGTGATCGACGGAGCCGTGGACATCAGGGTCACCACCAGCAGTCGACGGGTCCTGAAGGCCAAACTCATCGGCGCCGATCCGTTAACGGATCTGGCAGTGCTGAAGGTCGATGGCACCGATCTGCCCAACGTCCCGTGGGGAGACTCGAAGGAAGTACGGCCCGGCCAAACCGTGCTCGCATTCGGCAATCCTTATGGGTTTCGCTTCACGGTGACGCGAGGAATTGTCAGCGCGGTTAACCGAGCGAACCCGGATCCGACCAATCCGAGCAAGCCTGGACAATTCATCCAGACCGATGCCGCAATCAATCCTGGCAACTCCGGCGGGCCACTGGTTGATGCGCGCGGGCAGGTCGTGGGCATTAACACATTCCTGATTTCGCCTTCGGGTACGTTCTCAGGAATGGGCTTTGCCATTCCCACTCAAATCGCGCGGCCCACAATCGAAACTCTCATTCGCGATGGAAAGGTGCTTCACGGGCATATCGGGATCGGGATTGCAGATGTGACTCCTGAAAACGCGAAGTTCTTCGGGGATTCAGCGGCAATGGGCGGAGTCGTGACGCAGGTAGAATCCGATTCACCGGGAGCGAAGGCCGGCCTGCAAATCGGTGATGTCATTACCGAAATTGACGGACACAAGGTGAACGATGCGGGAGAACTGCAGGTGATCGTCGGCCAGAAACAGCCAGGAACCAAGATCAGCCTGACTGTTTTGCGAGATGGAAAGACCATGACAATGCCTGTCACGCTCGAGGAACTCGGCAGCCGCGGTGATGATCGAGCCTCAACCTCTGGTGACAGTAACGGGAAGGCGAGGTGGGGGCTTGGTCTCGACAACTTGACAACCGAACTGCGCGAACAGTTACAGGCACCCCGTGACATTCACGGCGCCGTAATCGCGCGAGTACAACCGGGAAGTTCCGCTGATAACGCGGGATTGCAGCAGGGCGACATCATTCTTGAAGTGAATCGTCACAAGGTGCAATCCGCGAGTGATGTCCAGCAGGCACTTTCCTCTGTCCCTCCAGGACAAGATGCTCTGGTGCTGGTTTGGTCGAATGGCGGAAACTCGTTCCGCGTGCTGCACGCGCCCGAAGGAGCGTGACGCATTTTCTGTAGTGATGCAAAAACGAAGTCCCGGCCCGCAAGCCGGGACTTCAATCTTACATGTCAATCAGTTCAGGAATTAAGAAGCGCGCTTCTGCTGATTGCGGCTTTCTTCGTCTTCCTGCTCCTGTGACTGGCCGCCCTTCTTCTGACTCGTCTGGCCGCTCTGTTGGCCAGTCTGGCCCTGCTGCCCGGACTGTTGCTGGCCGGATTGTCCACTTTGTCCTTGCTGACGGTTTTTCTCCATATCGTCTGCCATGAAGTATTCCTCCCTTGTGTGCGCATCGCGGCGCACTCAACGATTTGAGTCAACTGCATTTCCTTAGTTGCGTTCCGCGTAGAGGTGGTTTGACTGCAAATGCTCGAATTGGAAGAAGATTGCAGGCAACTCGCGCTAATGTGCGTCTACGACCTGAATTGATGATGTGGTTGACGGGCTGAAGGCTTTCAATTTGTCCAATTCCTCGCTTGTCTTCTGCCAGGCAGAGGCTTTTCTCTTAGTCGCAAGCGGAGCGTTTTCATCTTTGTAGAATGCGAGGATATTCTGCTGGAGCTGTGGGCTCATCTGCTCAAAATTCTTGCGCGAGAGACGATCAAGCAAATTCGCGTACGCATCGTCTGAAAGGCGATATTCGCCGGCGTGAGTTACCTTCCCCGTGTCGAAGTCGGTATTTGGCAGGTCGAGTTGCTTCTCATGGACTTTCTCAAGCAGATGTCGATAGTCATCGAGTGTTCGATTCACGCTCGCGATGTACAGATCCTCGGTCTGCCTGGTAGGAATTTTGAAGTCCAGTGCTTTAAACGGGCCGGACTTGGGGACAAACTTCAGAAAGAACGCGAGTACACGGGTTCCGAATCCGGGGCGACGATAGCCCTTACCCCACTCGCGCTGATAGTTCGCGCGCGATAAGTTATAACGAAATTTCCTGGAATCAAAATTCGGAGTCTCCGCGACTAGCTCCTTCTTTCTTGCCAGTAGAGCCACTCGCGTCATTTCGGGGATAATTTTGCTGATGGCGCGCCGAAAGGTTCCGATGGCGAGATCCTCGTTCGTGATCACGCTATCAAGAGGGATGCCGTAGGTATCCTGGAAGGCCCTCTCCAGCACCGGTTTGGAAATCTCGAAGCCGATGAAGTCGTGATAACGATCGGAGGTATATCGATTCTTTGCGACCTGAGTCATATCGAATCCGAACTCGGTTCGAATGTGAGCTTTGGGATCATCGGCGTATGTGACTGTCTTGCCGTATTTGGTACGGAGCTTGGGAAAGAGAAGACTTACCGATTCATTGATGACGGGATGGCCTATGTTGTCTGAGGAGTAGTGAGCAAGGGCGCCCAAGGCGAATGCGTATTCGTTCAGATCATTGGCTTCGTTGAGCAGGCTCTCGATGAAGTCCCCGCTGCGAACGTAGTGAGTTAGGTCGCTGAAGAACTTGTTGCCGAAAGGGTAGTATCCCATGTCTTGAACGAGAGACCCCCCATAGGCGAAAGCATGCGCCTTTCTGAGATCCTCGCCAGTTGCGTGCGGGAATCGCCGCGTGAGCAGAGGGCGTATCTGGTCCGCCCATAGGAGGTCGACAACCTGTTCGTGTGTTAAGACAGAATATGCACGAGACGCAGCCGGAACCCCGGCCAGGACTGCAATATTGGAAATCAAGATTAGCAACAGCCGCCGGAGTTTTGTCATAGGTTTCGGTGTTGCGGTAACAGGCAAAAAGAAACTTCTGCGCGCCGCAATAAACAACCATATCCTTCCTCGAATCCACCACCCTTCGATCGAGAATCGATCTCTCATTAGTTGCCAAGGCTATCCCAAGGTTGGCAGATGTGCCAAAGATGGAAGATCCAACTCAAAATATGGATGGTTTCCAGAGAAGTGATACAGGCACATTTTCAGGGGGATACAAGTTTCTCGTTACTGACACGCCGCGCTGGTGGGACTAACGTGAAACCGCATGCTTAAAAAGGCCATGGGGGATCGGGGAAAGATTCGTGGCCAATGTTCAACGAAACGAAGGAGAAGACATGAGCATCTGGACAGTGCTGTTCATTATCTTGCTGATCGCGTGGCTGGGTGGTTTCACGGTGTTTCACGTTGCGGGTGGATTGATTCACCTGTTGCTGGTATTCGCGGTCATCTCGCTGATTTTGCACTTTGTTTTAGGCCGAAGTGCGGCTTGAACTGAGTAGCTTGAGGAGCGCCCCCTTCGTCCGGATCGCCTAGAGTCACTTGCCCACCAATGCCTGACGGCAGGCCGGCAGAGTTGCCGGTCTGCCCTTGCCTACAGGAATTACCTTAGGGATTCCCTTTTTCCTTCATGTTCCAATCCAGAATGGCGATCAGGCGTCAGCAAGGCCTTTCGAAGCCTGAGTAGTCCCAAAGCACCGTCGAAGTTCGACGTCGCAAGTACTGCACTTACCAGAGAATCTGGCAGTTCCTCCCACAGGGCGGATTCGGTCGAGGAAGCAGATGAAACGAGCGGCACTCAACGAAGAGACTCCACAAACAGAACAAGCGGTGGCCTCACTGGCGAAGCAGAACGGCAAGTCCAAGGCGTCGGACGAAACCGTGAACCTGAACGTGATTCTGTCGAGCCTGCAGAGCATGAGAAACGGGGATTTCACGGTGCGTCTTCCAGGCACATGGGTCGGACTGCCGGGGAAGATTGCCGATACGTTCAACGACATAGTGGCAGCCAATCAACACATGGCACAGGAGCTTCAGCGTGTAGGCCACGTTGTCGGAAAACAGGGCAAGACGCGTGAACGTACCCGCTTCCACGAATCCAGGGGAGCGTGGGGCGATATGGAAGTGTCGGTCAACACCTTGGTTGAAGATCTGCTGCGACCGACTGCCGAAGTAACTCGCGCCATCGCTGCTGTCGCTCAAGGCGATCTCACTCAAACCGTACGTTTGGATGTGGATGGTCGTCCGCTGGAAGGCGAATTCCTGCGATCCGCGAATCTTGTGAACACCATGATTCAGCAGCTGGGCGTGTTCACAGCAGAAGTAACGCGCGTGGCTCGCGAAGTCGGTACGGAAGGAAAACTCGGAGGGCAGGCTCAAGTTCCAGACGTCGCGGGAACCTGGAAGGACCTGACTGACAACGTCAACCTGATGGCCAGCAACCTGACGGGCCAGGTGCGAAACATTGCAGAAGTCGCCACAGCTGTGGCGAGCGGAGACCTTTCGCGAAAGATTACGGTCGACGTCCGCGGAGAAATTCTGCAGCTCAAAGAAGCCATCAACACGATGGTCGATCAGCTGCGATCGTTCGCTTCGGAAGTCACGCGCGTAGCGCGCGAAGTCGGTACCGACGGAAAGTTGGGTGGTCAGGCCGTGGTGCCCGGCGTGGCTGGAACCTGGAAAGATTTGACTGACTCGGTGAACGCGATGGCCGGTAACCTGACGGCCCAAGTACGAAACATCGCCGAAGTTACTACGGCTGTGGCTCGAGGAGACTTGTCGCGCAAGATCACGGTGGACGTGAAAGGGGAAATTCTTGAATTGAAAGACACCATCAACACGATGGTGGACCAGTTGAACGCGTTCGCCGGCGAAGTGACGCGTGTTGCGCGCGAAGTTGGTACAGAAGGAAAGCTCGGCGGCCAAGCACAAGTCTTCGGTGTTGGAGGCACGTGGAAAGACCTTACTGACAACGTGAATTTCATGGCCAGCAATCTGACCGGCCAGGTTCGAAACATCGCCGAGGTGGCCACAGCCATTGCGAGTGGTGATTTGTCGCGCAAGATTACGGTCGACGTGCGGGGCGAAATTCTGCAGCTCAAAGAGACTCTGAACACGATGGTGGATCAGCTCAACCGCTTCGCCGGCGAGGTAACCCGTGTGGCGCGCGAGGTGGGAACCGAAGGACGTCTCGGGGGCCAGGCCAACGTGCCAGGCGTCGCGGGTACGTGGAAGGACTTAACGGATTCGGTGAACTCAATGGCCGGAAACCTCACCGGCCAGGTGCGAAACATTGCGGAAGTCACCACGGCTGTGGCAGGCGGTGACTTGTCGCGCAAGATCACGGTCGACGTCAAAGGCGAAATTCTAGAGCTGAAGAACACGATTAACACGATGGTGGATCAGCTCAACGCGTTCGCCGGAGAAGTAACTCGTGTGGCCCGCGAAGTAGGAACGGAAGGCAAACTCGGCGGTCAGGCGCAGGTGCCCGGAGTTGCCGGTACATGGAAAGATCTCACCGATAACGTCAACTTCATGGCCAGCAACCTCACCGGCCAAGTGCGAAACATCGCGGAAGTGGCGACGGCCGTGGCGCGCGGCGACTTGTCGCGCAAGATCACGGTCGACGTTAAAGGCGAGATCCTCGAACTCAAAGACACCATCAACACGATGGTGGATCAGCTGCGGTCGTTCGCTTCAGAAGTTACTCGCGTAGCGCGCGAAGTTGGAACCGATGGAAAACTTGGCGGTCAGGCGTTGGTGCCCGGTGTGGGCGGAACGTGGAAAGATCTGACGGACTCCGTAAACTCGATGGCCAGCAACTTGACGGGTCAGGTGCGAAACATCGCGGAGGTCTCGACGGCCATCGCCAGCGGCGATCTGTCAAAGAAGATCACCGTCAATGTCAGCGGCGAAATCCTGCTACTGAAGGAAACCATCAACACGATGGTGGACCAGCTGAACGCGTTTGCCGCGGAAGTTACCCGTGTAGCCCGTGAAGTTGGATCGGAAGGAAAGCTCGGTGGACAGGCGCAAGTGCCGGGAGTTGCCGGAACCTGGAAGGATCTGACGGACAACGTGAACTTCATGGCCAGTAACCTGACGGCCCAGGTGAGAAACATCGCCGAAGTGACCACGGCGGTTGCCCGCGGAGACTTATCACGCAAAATCACGGTCGATGTGAAGGGAGAAATTCTCGAGCTCAAGAACACCATCAACACGATGGTGGACCAGTTAAACGCATTCGCCGGTGAAGTGACGCGCGTGGCGCGTGAAGTGGGTACCGAGGGCAGGCTTGGTGGTCAGGCAAACGTGCCTGGAGTCGCCGGAACGTGGAAAGATCTTACCGACAACGTGAACTTCATGGCCAGCAACCTGACTGGCCAGGTACGAAACATTGCTGAGGTCGCGACTGCTATCGCGAGCGGCGATCTTTCGCGCAAGATCACCGTCGACGTGCGCGGCGAAATCTTGCAGCTGAAGGAAACGCTGAACACGATGGTCGAGCAGTTGCGCTCGTTCGCTGCCGAGGTAACGCGCGTGGCCCGCGAAGTAGGTTCGGAGGGGCGGCTCGGTGGACAGGCTAACGTTCCCGGCGTGGCTGGTACGTGGAAGGATCTGACGGACTCGGTCAACGCAATGGCAGGCAATTTGACGGCTCAGGTGCGAAACATCGCCGAAGTGACTACAGCTGTGGCTCGCGGCGATCTCTCGCGCAAAATCACGGTCGATGTGAAGGGTGAAATTCTCGAGCTCAAGAACACTATTAATACGATGGTGGACCAGCTCAACGCATTCGCTGCCGAGGTAACGCGCGTTGGTCGTGAAGTAGGAACGGACGGGAAACTGGGCGGGCAGGCCGAGGTGCCCGGAGTCGCAGGCATCTGGAAGGACTTGACTGACAACGTCAACGTCATGGCAGTAAACCTCACCGAGCAGGTGCGCGGTATCGCCAAGGTGGTAACCGCCGTCGCCAACGGTGATCTTACGCAGAAGCTTACGGTCAATGCGAAAGGCGAGATTGCCGCTCTCGCCGAGACAATCAACAACATGACCGGTACTCTCGCCACATTTGCAGACCAGGTCACCACGGTGGCGCGCGAAGTCGGCGTGGAAGGCCGGCTGGGCGGTCAAGCGAACGTGCCGGGCGCAGCCGGAACATGGAAGGATCTGACCGGTAACGTAAACCTGCTGGCGGACAATCTCACGAACCAGGTCCGCGCTATTGCGGAAGTCGCGACCGCTGTAACGAAGGGGGATCTCACCCGCTCGATTCAGGTGGAAGCGAGCGGCGAGGTCGCGGAGTTGAAGGACAACATCAACACGATGATCGATAACCTTCGACTCACGACGGACCGTAACACCGAACAGGATTGGCTGAAGACCAACCTCGCTCGGTTCACGGGGATGCTGCAAGGTCAACGCGATCTGGCAACCGTGGGACGGATGCTGCTGTCGGAGCTTGCGCCGCTGGTGAATGCGCAGCAGGGAGTCATTTATCAGATGGAGGGCGAAGATGGCGGCGGTCTGGTGTTGCTGTCAGCCTTTGCAGACGATAGCGACAATGGGCATCTCCGGCACTTGAAACTGGGCGACGGGTTGGTCGGACAGGTTGCGGCTGAAAAGCGTCGCATGTTGATTTCCAATCTGCCCGAGAGAACTGTGCCGATCCGATCGGGACTGTTCGCTTCCGTGCCGCGCAACGTCATTGTCCTGCCAGTTCTGTTCGAGGACAGGGTCAAAGCGGTCATTGAACTGGCTTCTTTAGGTGCATTCACCGCCTCGCACCTGGCATTCCTCGAACAACTTACGGCCAGCATTGGCATCGTGCTCAACAGTATCGAAGCCACAATGCAGACCGAAGGCTTGTTGAAGCAATCACAACAGTTAGCTACCGAATTGCAGACGCAGCAGAAGGAATTGCAGCAGACCAATGAACAGCTGGCTCAAAAGGCGCAGCAGTTGGCCGAGCAAAACGTCGAAGTGGAACGCAAGAACCAGGAAATCGAACAGGCGCGCCGAGCTCTGGAAGAGAAGGCAAAGGAACTTGCACTGACTTCCAAGTACAAATCTGAATTTCTGGCGAACATGTCGCATGAGTTGCGTACGCCGCTCAATTCGATTCTTGTTCTCGGCCAGCAACTCAGCGAGAATCCCGATCACAACCTGACGCCAAAACAAGTTGAATTCGCTCGAACCATACACGGCGCAGGAACCGACCTGCTGAATCTGATCAGCGACATTCTTGATCTCTCAAAGATCGAATCGGGAACCGTCTCGGTTGAAGCGGAAGAAGTATTCTTCGCCAACTTGCTCGAGATGGTGGCCCGTCCATTCCGCCATGAAGCTGAGAACCGGAGGCTAGCTTTTGAAGTGAGCACAGATCCGGAGCTCACTAGAAGCCTGGTGACTGACTCCAAACGCTTGCAGCAGGTGTTGAAGAACCTACTGTCGAATGCATTCAAATTCACCGAGCACGGTTCGGTTCGTCTATCAGTGACCGTTGCACAAAAGGGCTGGAGCGAAGATCATCCGATCCTCGGTGGCGCAGCATCGGTAGTTGCATTCGAAGTGGCTGATTCGGGAATTGGAATTGCTCCTGATAAGCAGCGCATCATCTTCGAGGCTTTCCAACAGGCAGATGCCAGCACTAGCCGCAAATACGGCGGAACGGGTCTGGGTCTCGCGATCAGCCGCGAATTGGCCAGCCTGCTCGGCGGCGAGATTCAGTTGAGGAGCATCCCCGGCCAGGGCAGCACATTCACTCTTTACCTGCCGCTTACTTACGTGGGGCCGACCGCGTCAAGGCTCGCTTCCTCCGAGTCGAGAGCGCCGTTTGCGCCGCTGAAGTTGTCGACTATTGTCGTCTCTGAACATCCGATTGAGGAGATAGCCGACGACCGTCATAACCTGCAACCGGAAGATGCAGTTCTCCTCATTGTTGAGGACGACCCGCACTACGCACGTGTCCTACTAGACCTGGCCCGTGACAAGGGTTTTAAGGTGCTGGTAGCTCTGCGCGGTGCCGAGGCCCTGTCCCTCGCGCGCGAGTACCACCCTACCGCAGTTTCACTGGATGTATTCCTCCCTGACATGTTGGGTTGGACGGTTCTCAATCATCTCAAGCAAGATCCGGCCACCCGGCACATCCCGGTACAGATGCTCACATTGGACGAGGATCGGCAGCACGGGTTAGCTCGCGGCGCGTTCGCGTTTGTGACCAAACCGACGAATGCGGAGGACTTGGAATCGGCATTGGGGCGAATCAAACAGTACGCCACGCCGAGACGCAAGCGATTACTGATCGTGGAGGATAATCCAGCGGAACAACTGAGTATCAAGGAACTTCTGGGTCACGACGATATCGATGTGCTTGTAGCCTCCACCGGAGCCGAGGCCCTCGAGCGTGTGGAAAAAGAGTCATTCGATTGTGCCGTCCTGGATCTACGGCTGCCAGACATGAGCGGCTTCGACATACTGGAACGCATGCGCGATATCCCCGAAGTGAAAGACTTGCCAGTCGTGGTGTTTACGGGCAAGGAGCTTTCACCCGAGGAGGATGCAAGGCTTCACACGCTGGCGCGCAGCGTGGTTGTGAAGGGCGTGGAATCACCTGAGCGTCTGCTCGATGAAACCGCCTTGTTCCTGCATCGTGTTGTCGCGGATTTGCCGGCTGAAAAGCAAAAGATGCTCGACAAGCTGCATCGGTCCGACGACGCTTTGGTTGGCAAGAAGGTGCTTGTAGTAGACGATGACATGCGCAACATCTTTGCCCTGAGCAGCGTTCTTGAACGACGTGGCATGGCTGTGCTAACCGCCGGCACCGGCCGTGAAGCAATTTCAACGTTGGAGTCGACGCCTGATGTCGCGATCGTGTTGATGGACATCATGATGCCCGAGATGGACGGTTACGCGACCATGCAGGTGATCCGGCAAAATTCATCATTCAGAAGATTGCCTATCATCGCTTTGACCGCCAAAGCGATGAAGGGAGATCGGGAGAAATGTCTGGAAGCGGGAGCGTCGGAATACTTGGCGAAGCCCGTTAACACTGAACAACTCTTGTCTGCGTTGCGAATGTGGTTGCATCGATGAGCATCGGTTCCAGTACGGAAATTACAAACAATACGTCAGGTCAGACGGCAGAGCTGGGGATGGACGTGCAAGACCGAGTCAACATCCTGATGGTCGACGACCAGCCGGGGAAGTTGCTCAGCTACGAAGCAATTCTCTCGGAATTGGGAGAAAACCTTGTAAAGGCAACTTCAGCGAAGGAGGCCTTAGAGAAGCTCCTCAAGATGGACGTTGCGGTCGTGCTGATGGATGTGAGTATGCCCGAAATCGACGGGTTTGAACTGGCAGAAATCATCCGGCAACATCCGCGCTTTCAGAAGACGGCGATCATCTTCATTTCCGCGGTACATCTCACCGATCTAGATCGGCTGAAGGGATATCAGCACGGCGCCGTCGATTATCTGTCCGTTCCGATTGTTCCCGAAGTCCTGCGCGCCAAGGTGAAGGTCTTTACCGAACTTCACCGGAAGAAAAAACAGCTGGAGCTTCTGAATAGCGAGCTTGAACAACGGGTTGCAGAGCGGACGGCCGAGTTGCAGCAAAAAGCTGTAGCCCTGCACCAGGTAAATCGCGATTTGGCGCAGAAAAATCAGGAACTCGACGCAATTGTGCAGACTGCGCCAGACATCATCTTCAGCCGAAACCCCGACGGCAGCCGCGACTATATCAGCAGCCGCTTCTATGAGTACACCGGTGCACCACTGGAAACAGCCGTGGGATTTGGCTGGCTGGAATACCTGCATCCTGACGACAAAGATAATAGCCTGGCGCAATGGATGCGTTCTGTGGAGAGCGGCAAGGTTTACGAGTGTGACTATCGATTGCGTGGTGTGGATTCGCAGTATCGTTGGTTTCGTGCTAGAGCCGTGCCCCTTCGAGATGGCCACGGCGAGATTGTGAAGTGGTACGGAACCTGTTCCGATATCCATGACAGCAAACTACTAGAGCAATCCATTCGGGAAAATGCGATTGAATTAGAGCGAATGGTCGAGAGTAGAACGGCGGCCTTGCGTCGGCTGTCGAACCGCATGATGACCATGCAAGATGAAGAAAGGCGTCGCATTGCGCGCGAGATTCACGATGGCTTGGGCCAGGAGCTCGCCGCTGCCAAGATGATCTTAGATGGAATCATGGCTAAAAATTCGTCGCCCTCGATGCGGCAGGCGTCACTGGAAACCAGTCAGCTCATCGATCGCGCGATTCAGCAGGTTCGAACTATTTCCCATTTGCTGCATCCTCCATTGCTCGACGAAGTGGGATTGGTATCAGCATTACGATGGTTCCTTGAAGGGTTGTCCGAGAGAAGCGGGATCAACGTTGTTCTGAACGTCCAGCCGGCCGAATTAGGTCGACTTCGGTCGGAGTTGGAGACTGCGATTTTTCGAATCGTGCAGGAAGCGCTTACGAACATGTTTCGTCATTCCGGCGCGCGAAACGGCAGCGTAACCCTGATTGGGAAAGATGGCGTAATTGCCGTAACCGTTCGGGACGATGGAAAGGGTATTGAGGAACAGGTGATTCAGCTGAGGCCCGAAAGCGTGGGCGTGGGGATCGGCGGAATGCGCCAACGCGTCACTGAACTTGGAGGAACCTTGCGATTGGCGAACGCCAATCCAGGCACGATCGTGGAAGTCATCATCCCGGCGCCCCGCTTGGATTCTGTGGGCGTTTCAGTTTCGGCCTAGACTGCAGCGCCAAATGTCACGCTGCCTTTCGTTCCTCAACCGTCTGCTCATCGGCCTTGATCTCGACCTGCTCGTGCTTGATGTCTAAACGCAAGCGGTTGTAGATACTCATGTACTGATTTGCAATCCAGACGAGCGCGAAGAATGACAGGAAATAACCTCGCCAATCCTCGAAAAGCAGCCTGAATCTGGTAATGAAAAGAGTCGCCGCCGCTATGTAGTGGCTGAAGCAATATTCGCAAGTGAAGAGATAAAAAAACTTGCGTCTTACGACACTCCGTGCCTGGCTGCACTCCTTTTGACAGTATTGCCTCGGCTCGCGGAATACTTCTTCATGTGTCACCGTCCAGGCAATACAAGCGACCGGTATCGCCAAGGTCAGAAGCCACGCGATTTGCAGTCCTAGGGTCACGCAAGAATGAACAGGGCGGCGAAGCTCACAGCCGCCCTGCAGTCAAACCAAAGTCTTGGCAACTACTTCTAGACCCGTCCCCTCGCGAGGTGTGTCACCAGCGAGACCAGAAACAGCACCAGGAAGATGATGAATAGAATCTTCGCGATCCCCGCTGATGCGACAGCCACTCCAGTGAATCCGAGAACCCCTGCGATTAAGGCCACAACCAGAAAAACCAAAGCCCAATAAAGCATGTTCATCCTCCGTGATGGGAGATAGAGGCAGCCTACGCGCAGCAGGACAGGTTCTGTATCCGCCTAAAACAGTATGCGATTGGTAGTCGAACTGTAGATTTGGCTGGAAATCAGCCCTAAAGAAGGAGCAGGTGCCGGTCCGTCCCAGAGGACCGGCACCCGCTTGGGGGGCGTTGTGTCGAGTAGAGTTTGCAGATTAATTCTGGCATCGGTCCGTCACAATAGGGTGAAAGCTGTAGCTTTTCCCAGATTTCGGACACCCACCCCGTACTCTCGCTGTCGGGAAACTTCTCCCGGCCTTTACTGCCTCCCCCGGATAGAACGAAGTGTGGGCTCGGGATAGCTTAGCCTCGCAGTCGTTTGCGAGTGCTCATTTATAGGAGCACAGAAGGGGCAAGACACAATGAAAAGATTCTTCTCCGCAGTCCCGAAGTGCCTGGCGGTTCTGGGAATTTGTACTTTCCTTGTTGGCGTGGGTTGGTCCGCCGACAACAAGGAGCAGTCCGACATCTCAAAGCGAATTGACAATTCTGCCAAGGTCCTAAACGAGATCATGGAGGTTCCTGACAAAGCGATTCCTGACAAAGTAATGAAAGACGCCAAATGCCTGGTGGTCATTCCTTCGATGGTCAAGATCGCCGTAGGCTTTGGCGGCAACCATGGAAAAGGCGTTGCAACTTGCCGCACAACGGCAGGTTGGAGCGCGCCCGCTCCGGTGACTATCACTGGCGGAAGCTGGGGATTGCAGCTTGGCGGTCAGGCTGTTGATCTGGTAATGGTCGTCACGAATCAGTCCGGAATGGACCATCTGCTTTCCAGCAAATTCAAGCTGGGTGCGGAAGCATCGGCTGCTGCCGGTCCTGTTGGACGCGACGCGGGAGCTGATACAGACATAAGGATGCGCGCCGAGGTTTTGACCTACTCGCGTGCTCGCGGATTGTTTGCTGGCGTTGATTTGAGCGGTGCGGCGCTCACGCAGGACAAAGATGAGACTCGGTTGCTTTATGGAAAGTTCGAACCATTCACGGACATCCTGAACGGCAAAGTTGCGCCGACCGCTTCCAGCGAGACCTTCCTTGCGGCGGTGAAACGGTACTCAGCTCAGAGTCGCGAAACAAGTCAGAACAACAGAAGTGCAGTTGATCCAAGCACGAAGTAATCGCTGACTGTTGCGCTACAACGTTCGATCCGAAAACGGAGGTGTAAATGTATACGATTCTTTTGGTGGTGCTGATTCTTATGCTTCTGGGGGCTCTCCCTACATGGCCATATAGCCGCTCTTGGGGATACTACCCAAGCGGCGGATTGGGATTGATCGTAATCGTGGTCCTGGTCCTTCTGCTTGCGGGCCGACTGTGAGCGCTGAGGCATTGCGCATTTTGTTTTTGTTGTAAGACCACAGAAAACGAAATGGTGGGAGGTATTACATCCCGCCATTTCGGTTTCGTAAAAACTGGCGTGAGGAGGCGGATTGCGGGTTCAACCCGTCCCTTTGATTCACGCATCTATCCTACGAAGCAGCGCGGGTGTGAAGTTTGAGGAGCAGTCCATGTCGAGTCATCAGAATTCTGCGTACAACAGCGAGCCGTGGTTGCGCTTACCAGCGCGTGACCTAAGCAGCCGCGGTTATCCGCGTGCAGTGCCCCGACCCATGCTCAAGACAACGAAGAGAGTGTCACGGCCGCCGGATGAGATCTGGGGACGTTACAACAACTATCGATCAAATGGGGTCGCAATATCCGCAGTGATCCATGTTGCGGTCATTGGATTGCTGCTGAGCGGCGTTTTTGTGACTCATCAGATTACGGAGCGCGTAACTCGGCAAACTGTGACTTTGATTGCGCCATCGCCGGAATCTTATGCACTGCCTGTGGCCAAGAAAGTGATCAGCGGTGGCGGTGGCGGCGGCGACCACGATGCGATTCCAGCCCCTAAGGGTCGTCCTCCAAAGGCTGCCCTGCAGCAGATCACTCCGCCGGCAATCGTTATCCGGAACGAAAAGCCCAAGTTGGCTGTACAGCCGACAGTGGTTGTTCCGCCGCAGGTTCATTTAGCGGAAAACCATATGCCAAACCTGGGCGTTCCAGCATCTGCTCCGATGATGCCCGCTGCTCCACCTTCAAACGGTACTGGTTCTGGAGGGGGAATTGGTTCTGGATCGGGCGGGGGAGTGGGCGTTGGCCACGGACCTGGAGTTGGCGCCGGTAGTGGAGGCGGAATTGGCGGAGGTGTCTATAAAGTGGGCGGCGGGATTTCAGCCCCGACTGCTATTTCTGCACCCGATCCGGACTACACGGAAGAAGCTCGGCGCGCGAAAAAGCAGGGAACGTGCGAGCTGTGGTTGATTGTGGACTCGAGCGGGCATCCTCGTGATATCCGGGTAATGCGAGGGCTAGGATTTGGGCTTGATGCCAAAGCATTAGAGGCAGTGAAGCAATGGCGCTTCCAGCCGGCGCTGAAAGATGGAAGACCTGTCGACGTACAGATTAGCGTTCAAGTGGAATTTCATCTGTACTAACACGCATTTGTCAATCGGTCGGTTTCCCTACATACAGTGATTCCCCCCCCCAAGGTCCGCGCTCAGCGCGGATCTTTTTTGCATTGGCAAAAATCAGGAGCCTTACAGATTCTCCTGCAACCCTTTACAGATGTGACCCGATAGAAGGAAAAGGCCTCGTTTCTTACTCTGAGAACCATGTTCGCGGGGGTTGGTGCGGACAGAAATTCTGCAGCACTTGTAAGGAGGCCAAACGTGGCGACTTGTGCGATTTCTGCAACAGGAGCAAATGTTATTCCTACGACCGGCGTAAAAGGCCGTGACGATTCGCAGATCAACCTGGTAAAGCGGGCGCAGGCAGGAGACGAGCAAGCGTTTGCAACGTTGTTTCAACAGCACAAGAATCGGGTTTATTCCGTCTGCCTGCTAATGACTAAAGATGTCGCTGAAGCAGAAGACCTCACGCAAGAAGCGTTTCTGCAGGTGTTCCGAACTGTGGGTTCGTTTCGCGGGGATGCCGCATTCTCGACCTGGCTGTATCGTGTTGCCGTGAACACGGTATTGATGAAGCTCCGTCGCCGCAAATCTCCACCGACAGTATCGTTGGATGAGCCCGTACATTCTGAGTCTCCTTCTTTGCACCGGGACTTTGGCAAGAGCGATCCCGATCTCAGCGGAGTAGTCGACCGGATTGCCTTGCGCCGTGCTTTGCAGGAACTACCGGAAGGCTGCCGTCGGATTTTCGCTCTCCATGAAGTTGAGGGTTATCAACATCACGAAATCGCACAGTTGCTCGACTGCTCGATCGGCAATTCCAAGTCTCAACTGCACAAAGCAAAACTGAAGATGCGAGCTCTTCTATTCCCCAAGACAAAAATTCGCCGTCGCAATGCAAAGCCGGCAGGAAGCGTCCGCGAATCGGACCTGCTGAGCGTTGTAAATCTAGCGAAGCAGGGCCGGTAATCGTTTTTAATCTGCGGGTTTGAAGGACTAAGCCATTGATTGCGGCGATCATCATCGAGGATTACGCGGGCCGGAAGGATGAAACCAGGGTGTGCACTCAAGAGATGGCACCAGAGCATTGGGCTTGTGTCGATGTTCTGGGCCGTCCCGTGATAGGGCGCTTAGTCGACGGTTTAAAACGAGGCGGAATCGATGCGGTGTTTGTTTTCGCTGATGGCAAGTGCTCACCCGATTCAAAGTCCGAGAGTGATTCGAATTCGATCAACGTTTGGGTCGCCGCTGGCAGCAAACTTGATGAGTGCGGAGATTCTTATGACTCAGTGCTCATTGCGGACTGCGGAACCTACACCGAGTTCGACGTGGCTCAAATGCTTGCCTTCCACCGAGACCAGGGCAGGTCCGTAACGCAGGCATTCGCAGCAGACGGGCCTGTGGATCTATGGATCATCGACCCGGTTCGTTTTCGCGAGCGGGACGACATCAGGGGTGCCCTAACATCAGGCCCAGCGCCGTACGAACAGGGCGGCTACGTGAACCGACTACGCGGCCCACGCGATTTCCGCCAATTAGTTTCCGATAGCTTTAATTCACGCTGTCGGCTCCGCCCCTGCGGAGTGGAGGTTCGTCCCTCGGTGTGGATGGGCGAGAATGCCGAGATTGGCCGCGGCGCAAGGATCGTTGCGCCGGCTTTCATCGGACAGAAAGCAAAAATTGGCGACGATTGTCTGATTACACGCGGCACGGATGTGGAACGCAATTCTCAGGTTGATTTCGGAACCGCCGCTGAAAACAGCTCGATCTTATCGAACACGTATCTCGGAATTGGGCTGGATCTGTCGCACTCGATCGTTGATGGTAAATATCTCTGGAATCTTCGGCACGATGTGACGCTAGAGATCACTGATCCTGCCGTCATGCGGCCAAACGCGGTAAGCACCGAAAGTCGAAAGTGGTCTGAATTTGAGAATGATGCGGTAGGTTTGTCGGCGTAGGAGTTACACAGTTAAAACAAGCTGTTCAATGCTCTTTAGTATTCACTTTTTTGAAGGGGAAGAACACATGCAGACCAGTGGGCCCGTGGTAGTGATGCAAGTGCCGGAGATTCTGAACGTGAAGGAAGTACACAACTTTATGCACGAATTGGGACCACTTCTCGAGTCGAATCGCCCCAGAATCGTGCTGGATTGCTCGCTGGTATGTTCGATGGAGAGCGCCGGTGTCGAGATGTTGCTGCGGTGCCTGGAAGAGGTATTGAAGAGAGACGGTGATTTGAAACTGGCTGCTCTGTCCCGTGAAGCTGAGGTGATTCTCGAACTGATGCGCGTGGCGCGAGTTTTCGAGACTTTTGAAACTTGCGAGGAAGCCGTGCGCAGTTTCAACGCGATTCCAGCGGATGCCGTTCCGCAGGACGCTCCTTGGTATGCGAATGTTTTTAACGAGCTCGGTGTGTTGAAGCAGGCAAGTTAACTGGGCTGCACACGAATCCGACCAAACGGGAGAACTAAGATGCGATCTTTTCACCGCTGGATTTTGGGTGTCGGTGTCGCAGCACTCTGGCTAGGGGGTTCGTCGACTGTAGTCGCACAGCAATCGACAGGAAGCAACGATCAACCGCAGAGTGCATCCATTGCGGTTGAGAATCTGCCAGACAGTCCCGGAGCAACATGGGCCCGTCTGCAGGAACCCGCGCAACAGAGTACGCCGGGTACGCCGGCACAATCGACCAGCGCTGCGCCGGAGCCGAACTCAGCTCCTCCGCCGCAAGATCAAACAGAACCAAAAATGCAGCGGCCCGTTGGAACCGCTGCTGCCGAGGCCCCAAAGGTCAGTGGCATTACAGCTGCGCAGCCAGCGGGTATTGCGATTGCTCCAGCCAAGCAACGAAGAGTACGAATCCTGGTATTAAAAGTGGGGGCAATTATCGGCGCAGGCGCAGCGATCGGAACAATTGTTGCGTTGAGCGCCGCAACACCCAGCAAGCCCCCGGGCGCGCATTGATCGTTGCATTTCCGAAGCCGATAGCTCCCTTCCATGTATGCGACACAACCGACCCATCATAGTTAGCTTCTCGGGAATTGATGGTGCGGGCAAGAGCACGCAGATCGACGCCTTGTGTGCGTTCTTGCGCAGCCAGGGCTTTCGATGGGAGCTCTACAGATTCTGGGATGACGTCGTGGCCTTTGCGGGTCTTCGCGAGAAATGCATTCGGGTGTTCAAAGGCGATAAGGGAATCGGAAGCCCGGAGCGGCCGATTGAACGGCGCGACAAGAATGTTACGGCCTGGCCGGTTGTCCTATTTCGACTTTTCATTTATCTCGCCGACGTCCTCTGCTTGTATAGCCTCTTGCTTAAGACTTCGAAAACCAATACAGGCTTCGTAATATTCGATCGCTACATTTACGACGAATGGGCGAATTTGCCGCTCCAGCATTGGTGGACGAGACTTTATATTCGGATTGTCTCGCGCTTGGTTCCCCGGCCTGATACGGCCATTGTGCTCGATGCAGATTCGCTGCTGGCAAATCGTCGAAAGCCGGAATACCCGTTGGATTTTGTGCAGCGTAATCGCGAAGCTTATCTCCGCCTGGCTCGCTCGGTCGCTATGACAGTCATCCCGCCGGGGTCTGTCGGTGAAACTACTGAATTGGTCCGAAACGAGGTACTTAGTGTTCTTAGATCCAGGAACCCTTCCGCCGTCTTGTCCGACGCCTTTTCCGACATGCCGCAAATGAATCCGACGCGACAGGGCTAAAGCCCTTTCTTGTCTACAACATCTTCTCCGTAGAGCACATCGAATCTTCTGCCGCTGAGTAGAGCAGGAGGCCAATGAAGATCTGTCTGGTAACGACCTTTCCGCCGAGCACGGGGGGATTGAGCGAATATGGGTTCCACATCGCTCAAGAACTGCAGCGGAATCCGTTCTTAAGCCTAACCGTTTTGGGCGATCAACTTCAGGGAGACCACAAGGAGCCGGAGGGCTTCACGGTTCTTCGCTGCTGGTCATTTGACGATCCTGCGACCATCTTCCGACTGATTCGTACGATAAGACGCCTCAAGCCCGACGTGGTTTGGTTCAATTTGCTCTTCAGTACGTTTGGTCGGAATCCGTTCGTTGCTTTCGGCGGTTTGATGGCTCCGCTGCTTGCCAGGCTCAGTGGACGTTATACACATGTCACTCTTCATCACCTGATGGATACGGTTGAATTGAAAGATGCAGGGGTCAGACATGAGCGCCTTTATCGTGCCGCCGGTGCCATCGCAACGCGCATGCTCTTGTTGTCCAACTCGGTTTCGGTTCTGATGCCGGGCTATCGCAAGATCCTGAATGACAAGTACGGACGAGATAATGTGCATCTGCGGGCTCACGGTCTGCTTGCACGGCGTCCGGAGTTCCCCGACTTTTCACGCCGCGGAGCCCCGGTTCACCGCATCCTGGCATTTGGAAAATGGGGTACGTACAAGCGCCTCGAACTGATGATTGAGGCGTTCAATTTGCTATCTGAGAAGCTTCCGCAGGCGCGGCTGATTATTGCAGGGGGGGACCACCCGCAGGCCGCGGGCTATGTCGACTCGATCAGGAAGACACATGCGGGAAATGCGCAGATCGAATTTCGAGGCTACGTCCCGGAAGGTGATCTGCCAGACCTCTTTCAGAGTGCAAGTGTGACCGTCATGCCGTATTCATCTTCTACGGGATGCAGCGGTGTCGCACATCTCGCATGCGCATTCAGCGTACCGATCGTCAGCGCCGATCTTGCTGACTTTCGGCAAATGGGCCAAAGTGAAGAGCTAGCTATAGATTTCTTTCCTCCTGGCGATGCGCAAGGTCTAGCCGATTGTCTCTATGGGATTCTGACAAATTCCGACAAGCAGCACGCAATGGCGACGCAAAACTTTTCGGCGGCCTTGCGTATGACGATGCCCAACGTAGTCCAGAAGTATCTGCGGCACTTCGAACTTCAGCAGCGCGTCCAAACGCTGCAACACGTCTCCCGCATCCGCAGGCTGCCTCACTGGATTCCATCGAAGTCGTTGCTTTTGCGCCTGCTTACTCGCAACTCGCTGAGTTGGTCACGTCGTTCCGTCGTGCTGCACTCTAGTGAGCGCGATTTAAGGCCGTTTCTAGTTAACGGTAATGGAAACGGTCGTGGAGAGGTGAGTCGAAACGGCATCGCCATGGATGGTGACGGCGTAGGTGTTCGGCAGACCGGCATTAGCGATACTGTTGGCGCTTTGCCCGCCACAGGACATAACGGTAATCATCATCGGCGCGAGCAGGCAGGTCATCAGCGATATGAGGACCCGTCGACGTTGGATTTTTCCGGCGAGAACGAATCCGAAGGGACCGAGCGCGAACAGCAAGCTAGCCAGGGCGAAGCCGGGTCGGTGGCGGCTGTTCGCCGCAGCGCGAGCCGACTTGGCCGTGACCGTCAGGATCGAACTGGCAGTGTTTGATCCAGGCACCACGGAAGAGGGCGTGAAAGCGCAGTTCAGGTTCAGGTTGTTTGGAAGTCCAGCACAAGTCAACGCAATCGCATTGTTAAGAGCTTCCGACGTGGGGGTGACACTGACAGTTAGTGTGCCGGAGCTCCCTAAGGGCAGGGTCATTGAAGATGGAGCCGCATCCAACGTAATTCCCGTACTGGAACTGCTGTTTGCGCTGCACTTGAGCGAACCCTTTGCAGCCCCTGAGATCTGGTTCTTGATGCTTGGTTTTCCGACAGCCTTCACATAGAACGTATAGTTTCCGTTTGGAATTGAATAGCTGCATAGGTTCAGAGACCTATTGCCTACGCCTACCTGCGCCAGCGGCATCAGGTGTGTTCCATCGGTGCTGACGAATGCGACGTAGTGATCCACCGTGTTTTCATTTCCCTGAATTGTCCACTGCAAAGAATTACCGGTGGTAGAGGCCGAAACACTCAAACAGTTGTTAATTCCGGACTCAATTTCAGTTCCTTCCTCGTAGTCGTTCCACGTCACGAGTTGAAGCACGGGCAGTTGTTTGCCCGAGTTGTAGAGAGAATTAATCTGAGAAAACGTCTTTAGCCATGTTTGACCGCACTGCTGGCCCATCACGCGGTTCGAACCCCACGCGGCGAGCGAGTCATTGAATCCTTTATACGTCGCACCGACGGTTTGCTCTGGGACGGCAGCGATACCTGTACCGTAGAAACTCTTCAGGTAGTTCATGCCGTAGTCGGTTGTGGTCGGAATGACCCAGGAGTAGCTTCCATGGCTGAGCACGTGGCTGAACCCGTTGTTGTTCTGGAATAGGAAGGCAGGCTTCGCGGAGAGTGATGCAGAGACGGCTTTCCAGTCGATCGAATAAGACAAATCGATGTCGAAATTTGTGACCACCGGCTTTCCATCAATCCTCAGGTATGCCTTGGATGGAAAATATGTCTGTTCGACGTACTGCATCTGGTGGATCAGTGCTTGTTGCGGAGTGCAACCGGAGCACGAATTCCACTTGATCGCGCCTTGGTCGACCATGATCGCGAAGGTAAAACCAGGGTGAGCCTCAGCTTCCGTCATCACCAGCTTTGTCGCCTGATCGATACTGTTGTTCGGTCCGTACCAATCGATGATGACGCCATCGATTCCACGACTGATCATGTCGGCAACCTGGCGGTGGACTTGCTGGGCGTCTGTCGAGCTGTAACCCACGTTCATATGATTCGATCCGCCGAACCATAGCATCAGGTGAGCGTAGACCTTGGTCGTCGAACCAGGGTACAGCAGCGTGTGAATATCGACCTTGCTGGTATTCCCCGCGCCGGAATTTCCATTAGCTTGCGCGACAAAATTAGCCGCTGCGCTTGTGTTATTTCCCTTTTGGTTGGCTAACGTGGTGGTTGGTACAACCGAATTTCCTGACGCGGACACACCGGTTGCGCATAGTAACAGAACCGCAATAAACCAATTTTTAAGACACATCTGCCCTCGGGAGCGGAGACTTGCCGGGGTCGTGCTTCTTGCGTGATCTGGTTGCCGGAGGGAGGACGCTAGCCCTGTGGATTCCTTCGGAACCAGCCGTGAACTTTCTGGGACGCAGGGAGTGTACTTCGAGAAAGATTCAGGAACAAGTAACCGTTAGTCTGCGAACTTCCGGAATGAACTGACGGGGGTTTCGGGGCTTTTATCGCTCGAACTCCGACTCTTCGCTAGCCGCCGACGCATACAGTTAAAGTGTTTGTTTTCTTCGCAGTAATGCGCCGTCAGCCAGCCAACATTCCGGGCGGCTTGTACATCCAATTTGGGCTTTAGGTCTTCGAGAAATCCTTTGCAGGTGACTCAATGATTGTTGTGGAAAAGTTCCACCGTTGGTCTGCTCTGTTTCCGACCGCCCTATTTGCCTTCCTTTGCGGTTGCCAAGGAGTCGCTTCTGGTCCAACACCTCCGCCAAATCAGGGTATCAATTCGATTAATCACATCATCTTCATGGCGCAGGAGAATCGTTCGCTCGATAACTACTTCGGACAACTCCCCGCTTATTGGCAAGCGAACGGATACCCGCAGGCCAGTCAGCAACCAGCGTTCGATGGCATGCCAGCAAATGCCTCCAACCCAAGTTTCGACGGCACTTCTACGATTACGGCATATCACGTAGCGACGGAATGCACTGAGAATCTGAGTCCGTCGTGGAATGAGAGCCATGTAGATTGGAACCGCGCCCAGCCGACATCAGCCACGCCAACTATGGATGGATACGTTTTCAACGCAGCTACATATGCAATCACTCCGCCTCCGGACGAAACGCCCTTCTTTGACACGGCTGGCGTGCGGGCAATGGGTTACTACGATGACAGCGATCTGAACTACTACTACTTCATGGCTTCGAACTTCGCCACTTCTGATCGCTGGTTCTCTCCGGCCATGGATCGTACGCAGATTAACCGCATGTATTTGCTGGCCGCTACATCGCAGGGATACGCCTATCCGCCGGGAACCAGTGCTGCTGACAATGCCCCGCTCTCCGTGCCCACGATTTTTGACGCTCTGCAAAAGGCGGGCATCTCGTGGAAGATCTATGTGACGGATACGAATGCCACATATCTCACAATGTTCGCACCATACGCTTCACCGAACCCCCTACCGGCTAACGTCGTTCCTGAATCTCAATTTCTTACTGACGCACAAAACGGAACTCTGCCACAAGTCGCGATGATTGAGGGAGGGTATAACTCCGGTCTGGATGAACATCCAAAAAACAACATTCAGGTCGGAGCACAGTATGTGGCGGGGATCATGAATGGGCTAATGGCCAGTCCTTCGTGGAAGGACTCGGTTTTCATTCTGACCTACGATGAAGCGGGAGGGCTCTACGACCACGTACCGCCACAGCCAGCCGTCAATCCGGACGGAATTGCTCCGATGGATTTGTTGCCGGGCGACATCTGCACCACTCCGGGCGGTGCAAATTGTGATTTCAATTATACGGGTTTCCGCGTGCCATTGATCGTTGTTTCGCCGTTCACCAAGAAGAACTATGTTTCTCACACTGTGGCGGATTACACGGCGATTCTTACACTGATTGAAAAACGTTTTGGGATCTCAGCGCTTACCCAGAGAGACGCGGCACAAATGGATATGACCGAGTTCTTTGACTTCCAGAACGTGCCATGGGCCACCCCTCCAACTCCTCCCGCCCAGGCAACTGGAGGCGTTTGCAGTTTCCAAAATCTTGGGTATCCCGGGCCTTAGTCCTTCTGTTTTCGGAAGGACTAAGGAACCGGTCAGATACAAAAACTAAAGCGGGGTGCGGAACTCAACGCAGGTTGATGGTGATCTCGCGTACAACGTAGTGAGAACCATCGTAATTTGTGACCACGGTGACATTGGCCCCGGGCTGCAAGTTGTCGTCGGGAGCCGCAGATGGGGAAAGGTACACTTCGTAAGTCTTGTGGTCCGTAGAAGAGTTCAGAACGAGCAAACCCGATCTCAGATCGATATGTACAACATTGCCGGCGAAGGTATAACGAGTTCCGGGCAACGCGAGAATCGTAATCTCATTTGCAGAGTTTCGCCCCGCACCATCAGAAGTGAAGCCGATGGAGATCAGCGAGCCGGCAACTAACGCACTTACGTTTGTAGGGCGATCGCCCTGCTGCACCTTGGTTGCCGAAGTAATTCGGACCCGCACCGGATCAGGGGAGAGCGAGTCACGGTAAGTTAATTCGCCGCGATCGGCTCGATATTTCATCACGATCCCCTGGCTTTCGCCTGTCGCACGTGTCGCATCCAGCCGCATCGTACGGGCAAACACTGTGCTTCCATCGAGGATCGTGTCGAGGTAGACCCGTTCGCCTTCATGAAGATCCGTGAGGCTCGCCGCTTTCCCACCGCGAAAAACCTGAGTTCTGGGATCGAACAACACCGTCTGTCTCCCGCCGCCGAATAGTCGTACCGTCACCCGGTCGCGGACGTGATCGAGGCGTTCAATGGTCCCGCCCACCAGCGTTGCATTTTCGCGCGGGACCGGCGGCAAATCGGGTAGAAGGCTGGCAGCATCTACTGAAATCGAGGCATCGTCCGACTCCGCTGCGATGGAAGCCTTCCTTGGCTCGATATTAGCGTGGGCATTGTTTGGCGAGACGATGGCAGCTGAACCGTCGGTCGTCGCTTGGGAATGCGAAATGCCCGCACAGGCGATGCAGACCATCGCCAAGAATAGCAATGAGAACGCACTCTTTTTCGATACAGGTTTCACGCCGCCGTTAGATGCAGTTTGCGGAATGAAGGTAGTCACTTTTTCCGAACACGTCGGCTATTTATCGCTTTTGCTGGCAAACGTTAGAGGCTCAAAGGCATCGAAAAACGGTCGGGTGAGCACTAACTACGACTAAGAGGCAAGATTTGATGGCTTCCAAAGGCTGGTTCCAAAGTCTCATTCTGGTTGCAGGAACTGCAGTGGTACTGCAGACAGCATCAGCTGGAGACATAAGAATTACCATCCCTCGCGGCAGCAAGCTTACTCCGGTACAGAGATTAAACCGTGAGGGCGTGGAAGCGGTCCGGAAACGCAATTACAAGAAGGCGGAAGAACTCTTCTACAAAGCCTACCTGTTTGACCCGGAAGATGCATTTACCCTGAACAATCTCGGTTATATCTCTGAAATGCAGGGCCAGATCGACCGGGCCCAGCGCTTTTATGCGCTTTCCGCCGAACATTCCAGCGATGCCACCGTGGATCTTGCGAGTTCACGACACATGCGGGGTCAGCCGATGAAAAGGGCACTTGCAGTCACGAATGGGCCCCTCCAAGTCAATCATGCCAACGTAGAGGCCGTTCGACTGCTGGGGCAGGGGCGAGCTCCCGAAGCCGACATGTTGCTCCAACAAGTTCTCAAAACTGATCCTAATAACATTTTCACCCTGAACAATATGGGTGTCGCGAAGGAGATGGAGGGCGAGGCCCAGGAGGCACTCAGATACTTTGATCAGGCAGCTCGAGCCCAAGCAGAAGCCGCTGCGGTTGTCACCACCAACCGAACGTGGAGAGGTCGTCAGGTGAGTCAGATAGCCGAGCAGAACGCGAGGAATTTGCGTGACTACCTTGGCCACGAACAAGACGTGCCGGAGCAAGTGGCAGAACTGAATTTGCGTGGGGTGTCCGCAGTGAATCGGAATGATCTGCGAACTGCGAATGAAGATTTTCGAAAGGCGTATGCTCTCGACCCGCACAATGCGTTTACCTTGAACAACATTGGCTTCGTCTCGGAACTGGAAGGCGATCAGGAAACGGCGCAGTTTTTTTATGGCCAGGCGCGCCACGCCGAGGGCGCATCTGCGGTCGTTGGTGTGGCAACCCGTCAGACCGCCGAGGGCCAAAAACTACTTGCTGTTGCTGAAGACAGCGATTCGCGAGTCGATGCCAAAGTAGGTCAAGAACGAGATGCTCTCCGCAGACAGCAAGGAGATGTCGTGCTCCGCCGTCGCGACAATAGCATCGTCGATGAATCTCAGCCGGAACCTCCCAATCCCAGCCAGCCTCAACGATAAAATCTAGGAACCCGTTTCGAGGAACCGCCCGATATCTGTCTCAGGATCATAGAAGATGTGGCGAACAAGATTCGTCAGATAACGTGAAAGCGTGTTTACGTTCGTACGGTACCAGCAACAACGTGTCATCGCCGGCGAGAGTCCACACAGGAATTGAAAACGCTCAAGGTGCGCCGGGGGTTGCGCCAGCATCGCAGCGGCCATTCGATGATTCCCGTCGAGAATCGTGAGCGGACTCTGAGTGTCGACGCCAATCAGCAGGACGGTGGGATTTACAGATCCATCCTGTACGGAATCCGTGAGGCGGTCGAGCTTACGAAAGAACTCGTCATTGGGCGTGTCGTGCCATTTTCCGCGCAGGGAATCAATCATATCGGTCAAGTAGAAACTCCCCTCCGCAACGCGACGCCACTGCGCGCGTGGAAAGAACCGGATACGTTCCAGGTCCTGACGTGTGAGTTCTACCTTGAACCATTGCGTGTCCTCCGGCAGTTCCCTCCACATGGCGCCTCGCCGCAAAAACAGCAAGGCCCGTCGGAGCGCGTTTTCACGATGGCTGTCAAGATCGGGTTGCATTACCAGGTGATCAAATTCCTTACGATATTCCTCGAACTCGGGATGATGGAACTCGCTTCGCAAGAACTCCGCGATTACCTGCTGCTCATTCATGGGTTGGCTAAGACTGAGGTGGCGATACTTCCGGGTGTCTTCTAGCGGCGTGATCTCTCGACGTAGAAGCGGCAGCGCAACCATGACAAACAAGATCACCATGAGCCATAGCTGGACGAAAATTACTTGCCGCAAATTCTGATGAAATACACAGATGCCCAATGCAAGGGCAGCGCTGAATGCCAATTGCGCCCAGCTGGTGTTCGCAATTTTGCGCGACATCTCGTATGTGATCAGGACCGAGCTGAGCGAATAGATCCCTGTTGTGACCGCATAAAGAATGAGCAGCGCTGCCAGTCCGCCGTAATTGCCTAATTCGAAATGCGCGCCGAAAAGATGTCTCCACAGAAAGCTGGGGATTGCCCAAAGGCCCAGTGTTAGAACCGCCAATATCACAAACACAAGAGATAGAGACATGAACAGCACGGGCCGTGCTTCCCGGTCGCTTGAACGAGCCGCCGCTGACACAGGAAACATAGTATTTACAACAGACCATGCGCACATGTTGACGAGTCTTCCCACCAATGACACTGCGGCATAAATTCCGGCCTGATCTGGCGCAAAAAAATGCTTTACCAGGACAATGTCGAAATTGTTGATCACCACTTGGCCGGAGAAGAAGACAATCGCCTGCAATCCTTCATTAAATGGGATACGGATTCTTCCCGCACCGGACGACACCAAGTGAGGGCTAGGCTGGGCAAGGAAATATGACGCGATGACTGCGATCACGCTGGCCAAAACCGCGCCCTGGACGCCTAGCCCGATACGTATCAGCAGATATGCCCCTCCAAGTCGGACGAGGCCTTCGAGCATGAAATTCAGTGCAAGCGAGCGAAAGGCGTGCACGCCTTGAACGTAGCCGCGCCGTACACCAAGTGGGATATAAAACGCAGCACCCAATGCCAGCAACGAGACCAGCGCTGGATCGGGCAAATTCAGATATCTCTGCACGGTGTGGTTGAAGAGAAAAAGAATCAGCCCGAGCGCAATGCCCGCAATCCATGCCCGAAGATGCAGCGAGTGGAAGATTTCCGTCTTTTCTTCGGTAAGTTGGTGACTGGCGACATACTTCGCACATACAACTTGAAACGAAAGCGTTATGGCGGACGCCAACATCAGCAATGTGTAGACCGCTGTTGCGTGTGCGAATCCGGTGGGTCCAAGAAGTCGTGCGGTAACAACGTTGTACAGCAGGTTGGTGACACCTACCAATCCCGATCCCGCCAGCAACGCGATACTTCCACCGAGAAGTTTCTGCCTGAGAGCCCTGCCATGCGACGGAGGAGATGTGGTGGTGGCATAGAACGGGAATCGGGACCGGATTTTGGTGAGAAGGGTCATCGACTGAGCGCGCAGTAACGCTAGAACAATGTCAGATGCACAACCGGGAGCACAGTGTTTCTGGTCGAGCCGGGGAAATTGTAGAAACTCTGCTGCTGCACCCCAATCGAAAACCGAATCGGAAATGAAACCGGGACTTCGCCGGATCCGTCTCGGACCGTGCCGCGTATCGGGCGCACATACGACACCAGGAACTGACTCTGAACGTTGTCGTACGCGTGGAAACCAGAACCCCTCGACACGATTGCTGAACCCTGTACGCTCCAGCGTGGTGTTGCCCGAAATTCGAACCGTCCACCCGGCAGCACGGATTGGGCGATCGCGTATTGCGTGCCTTGCACTCGCCACGACCGCAGATCCTCGGCAAGAACAGCAACGGTAAGGCGGCTGCCGAACTTCCGCTGCAGACCGATGTATGACGACGAGTTGAAATATTCTTCGACCATCGGGCGAAACAATAGGTCACGCACCGAATATCCGGTGATCAGCGACGTCTTCCCCCAAGGGCGCCCGACTGTGAATTCGATGTTCGCAAAGACGTCGCGCGAATGGAGATCTTGGTTGAGGAACGGGCCCGACTCGTGCTCGGCACTCCCCGTAAATGAGACCCAATTGAAGAATGAGCTGGTTTGCACATACACGAATTGACGGAACAGGTTCTGATTCATGAACACCGGTGAGGTCGTGTCGCGTCGGATGGTAAATTGAAGCCCGCCATTGAACGTGATCGAATTGGCGCCGAAACGCAAAATCGGACTGATTCCCCCATTAATGATCGTGTCGTAAGTGTTGCGGTCCTGCACAACCCCAGCACTGGGGAATAACAGTCGGCCTGTGGTAAGGCCTTGGCCCACGAATCCCGAAATGACGGGAAGGTTTCCCAGTCGCACGCGGTAATGGGATTCAGCCAGATTCTGAAAAGAATGACGGGGCGGCGGAAGCAGCGTGGGATTTGTGACCTTCAAAATTCTGGCGTCCAGGGTGTAGACGTTGATATCTTCGAGAGCCGGCGCGAAGGATGCTCCCGGAGCGAAACTCACTCTCTCATTGATCTGCCGGCCTTCTTGCTCTGCTTCGATGTACTGCGAGCTTTCTGCAATGCCATGATCCTCTGCACCGGCCAATGTGCTTGCCTGGGCAAAAGAAGTGAGTGCATGAAGTGGATCTTGCCGCTGCCGGTACAGATTGGCCGAGGCCATCATGTAGTCGTAGTCGTCGCGGAAATCATTCGCCGGTCCAAGGCTAGCCAGAGCTGCTCCTGCTTTTGATGTTTCACCTTCGGCAAGGTATGTGTTTGTCAGCCCTATCGCAACGGAGCGTTGATTTGCCCCGGCGATCTGGGCCTTGCCGAAATAATTCTCTGCCAAATCAAAGTCGTGCATCGCGAGAAACAGGTTTGCTGCGTCGGCGAAATCTTCTCCTGTGACAGGAGAGTCTGGAAAGAGACGCGCTTCAGCAAATCCCAGCGCGATTTGACGGCGAGCCTCGTCAGTATGGCCTTGGCGCAACAAGATCTGGGCAAGCGACAGCCGAATCCCGATCCGATCGCCTCCCGGCGCTGCCAGCGCTCTTGAGAAGCGGTCCATGGCCGCATTGCGGTCTCCGAGGGTGAGCAGGGCTTCTCCGGTTGCAGTAAGAATCTTGACGTCGTTTCCCCCGAAACGTTCGGCAGATTGAATGTCGCGGAAGGTCTGGTCACGATCCCCCTGCTTCGCATGAACCTGCGCCATCAACGCATAAATCGACGGATCTGAGGGAGTGATCTGGAGCGCGGCATTCAATGCAGCGATCGATTCTGCGTACTGCCGCATGCGGTAAAGTACATCGGCATACGCGAGCTGCGTGGTGACATCTTTCGCATCCTCTTCTAAGGCAATGCGATACTCTACGGCCGCGTGAGGGTAGTCGAACTCCTGACGGAACGCCTCTGCACGAGCCAAGTGCCAGGGGCGAGATTCGCCGAGAATCTTGTGCGCCGCGTCGAGCTGTTTGAGCGCCGGCTTGGGTCGATGCAATTGCAAGTCTGCATAGGCTAGGCCAAGATGAGCTTCTCCATAATCCGGTTGCAGCTTCAAAGCTGTTTGGAAATCTCTCGATGCCTTTGCGGGTTGCTTCAAGTCGTTGAACACAAAGCCGCGGTTCACGTAACCGGTTGCCATCTTAGGGTCGAGTTCGAGAGCGCGATTGAAATTCCTCAAGGCCGCTTGCAAATCGCCGTGGTGCACATAAACGTTCCCTGCAATAAGCGGCAAATCCTTGTCTTTGTTGAGTATTGGTTCGTACTTGGTAACCAGTGCGAGCGCCTCGTCATAATGACCGAGGTAATAGAGGTCATACGCAAGATAGTCGACGCCCTCACGGTCATTGGGAAGCTTCGCGATCACGTTGTAACCAAGTTTCGCGGACTCTTCGTATTGCCCCTTAAACGTGAGGTATCTCTCCCGCTCACGCTGTAGTTGAGCATTCGCATCCATTTTCGCGTTCGACCGCTCCAGCCAGCGCTTCGCCAACTCGAGGTTGTGAGATTCGAGGGCTGCGTTAGCGCCGCCGGCCAGAATCAGGGGATTCGCAGCCATTCTTTGATAGGCGTTTTGATAGTTGATCTCTGCCGAATGAAAATTGCGCTCAGCCGTATAGAGATCTCCGAGTGCGAGGTAGGGAGCGTAATCGTTCGGATGCGCTGCTATGGCGCGAGAGAAGTAGCTTTCCGCCAGTTTGTTATCCCCGGCATCTCGTGCGAGATATCCGAGTGCGGAGAGTGCCTGGCGATTGGTCTTGTCGAGATCGAGAACTTTGCTGAATGTCTTGCGTGCGGCGTCCTTTTGCCCCATCTTCCACTGAAGAGTGCCGAAGTTCATCAGGGAGTTCACATTTGTCGGGGCCAAGGCAAGCGCTTCTTGCAGATCGCGGTCCGCCGCGCTTAGATCACCAGAAGCCGCTTCGACGGCCGCACGCAAACGCAGCATTTCGGGCTTAGCCGAATCCGGCACTTGCGCCTGTTGTATGGCGGCTGCGGCGGCTTGCAGCTGTTGCTTCGCGTTCGCGTCGTCATCCTGGCGAACATAGACTTCGTAAAGATTCAGCCGCAATTCGATTGGATAAAGAGGACCTTCCTGGACGTGAGCCGGCAGATTGCTCAGCGCGGTCTTGTATTCGCTCTCTGCTTCGGGCAAGCGATCCTGTGACTCGGCAAGGGCTGCAAGAATCGCGTGCAGGCGATAGTTGTTGGCATCGATCTGGCGCGCCGCATCAAGGAATGGTCGGGCGTCGTCTTCTCGGCCGATGTTGATGAAGGCCTGCGCAGCGCTTAATTGCAGCCCGACATTCCCCTTCGCAGATTTGGCGAGTCGCGCATAGAGCTGGGCTGCTTCTTGCTGCTTGCCTGCGATTCCATACGTATAAGCGAGTTCGGCCTGCACGTCCGCATTCTTGCTCGGGATTGACTGTAAGGTCGCGATCGCCTCATCGAAGTGACCGCCGTCGCGGTACTGCCCAGCGACCGCCCGCAGGACATCTGGATCCCGCGGTGCCCGACTCTTTGCCCGGTTTAGGTAATGCGTTGCCTGGTCCAGTTGTCCGAGTCGTTCGTAGGCATGAGCAATCAGCAAATCGCCGTGTGCCGAGGGCTTGACGGTGTCAGCTCGCTCTAAAAGCGGCAGGGCCGCTTTCGGATCTGTCGTCAGCATCAACTCGCCGGCAAGTTGAAGGCTGTTGGCGTCGTTGGGATTGGCATCGATCACTTTGCGAAGCAACTGTTGTGCTTCCTGATCACGACCGGTTTTAGCGTATGTCTGTGCGAGCCCGGCTAGCCCGCGTACAGAATTTGGCTTCCGTTTTAGTCCGCGGTTGTACGCATCGGTCGACAGAGGGTATTGACCGTTAAGGCGAGCTGCGTATCCGAGCAAAAACCACAGTTCTGCATCTTGCGGAGCGGCATTCGCAGCTTGCTGTGCGTGAGCGACGGCACTGGCGTAGTCGCCTTTCTTGAGGGCCTCATCAGCGGCTCGCGCTTGCCGCGCCACTTCAATGCCCGCACCCCAGCTGAAATCTGTTCCGTTACTCTGTTGTCCGGATTGCGCGGATGAAGACTTTCCGCCGACATCGTACGTTTGGGCGAGTCCTCTTCCATAGAGGGTCAGGAGAATGACGATGCAAAAGCTAGTGAGCGGAAACCGGCTTTTCACGTAGTCACCACGCTTACAAAAAGGGAATTCTGGTGCTCCCACGGGAGACCAGCGGCCCTTCTCAGATGCTGGCGGAACCGTTAGGTTTGCCTTTCCGCGGTGCCGGGTCGAAAAGAGGCGCGAAATCGTGGAAACCTCTGCCCACTTTTGCGAATCAAACTTTGGCTCTTAGCGCAGGAGTGTGCACTGAATGACCCCAAACGAAAGCTATTCCCGTCCGATTCCGCTTCTAGCAATCGTGTTGGTGGCTCTGGCGGTTCACGGGCCGCTGTTGCTCATGCAACTTCCGGCAGGCTCGTTTGATGCGAACTTTCACATCTTTCTGGCCTCACACTACGCCCATCACTGGTTCAATCCCTGGAACGAAAAGTGGTTTGCCGGCTTTTCGCAGACCACCTATCCTCCTCTGACCCATCAATGGATTGCGCTCGTGTCGACTGTCGCCGGTTTGAAGATGTCTTACATGCTAGTGCAGTTGGTCGGTGTCTTGCTCCTTCCCGTTGGAGTGTTCCGCTTTGCACGGATTTGGGTAGAGGACCGCGCCGCGTCCTATGCGGCTCTGGGAAGCATCTTCCTGGGCGCGCTGGCGTTCTTGATTTACCAGGCCGGGCAGTTAGCGACAATCACATCCGCAGCTTTGTACTTGAATGCGCTGCCCTATTTCTATGAATGGGCGACAGAATCTTCCGGACGGGCCCTCGTGAAAGGCATTGCTGTGAGCTTAACTGCAGCGGCAGCTCACCACGTTACGCTGATTTTTGGCACCGTGCTCTTTGCCGGACCTGTGCTGTGGGTTGCCTGCCGGGATGCGGTCGAAGGGCGCGTCAAGGGTTCCCTCGGCGGCACCATCGCGCGCTCCGCAGTGTTCGCGGTTCTTGTCGGCATTGGCGTCGGCATCATTTTGCTTCCTTACTGGCTGACGCTGATTCAACATCCGATTCATCAAATACCCATCCCGCACGATAGCCGCAGGAACTTCCTGCTGAATTCCATAACCGCAATCAACTATTTCGTGATCCCGTATGGCGCTCTGATTCTGGCGCTCCCATTCATCATCATTCGTGGCGCATCTGTAGCGAGGTTACGGCCATTGCTTTTTGGTTTTTGGCTCACGCTGATCTTTGGCCTCGGTGGGACAACGCCGCTCCCCGCATGGTTGCTAGGACGCGCGTTTGAAATTCTGACGTTTGAGCGATTCACGTTCTGGGCGACGTTGATGGCGATGCCGATCGTGGGTCTTCTTGCCGTGCAGTTGCTCGATCGCTTCCAGGCAAAAGCAGCGGTTGCCTTGTCGCTAGCCTCTGTTGCTACAGTCGGCGCAGCGCTTGCCTGGCTGACCGCGAATCCATATCGGCCCACCGCGACAATCAACGTGGATCCCGTTATTTCGTTCTTGAATCGGGACGGGCACGATTCCTATCGATATTTGACTTTGGGATTCGGGAGCGAACTCGCACACGTCTCGACCTACACCGACGCAAGCAGCGTCGATGGCGACTACAACTCCGCTCGATTGCTGCCTGAAATGACTCAATACGGTTCAGCGCAATTAACCAATGCCAAGTTCTACGGCTCTGCCGGGATGGCTTCACTCCGCGCGATGCTCGAACATGCCAATCGCTATGGGCTCAAATATATTTTCGTGCACGACTCCTACTACGAGCCTCTGCTGACTTTTGTGGGATGGAGGAAGACGGAAACGTTCGACAACGGTGAGATAACCGCCTGGTCGAAAGACGACGTTCCGCCGGCTCACAGGATCGACTCCGATGCCATTCCACCCGCATGGATGGGCTTGCTGTGGGGCACGCTTCCGGTTGGCATAAGCATCCTGGCTATGTTCCTCACACTCTTCCTTCCTGCGCGACAGCCTGTAGGGACATTGGTTGAAAGCCCCGTTCCGATATCAGAGCCTGAACGGCATTACGTTGCCTAAAACACTATGAAACGAACTCTGCCGATCGTCATACTTCTCGTGGTGGTGACCGTGGTTCTTCTGTTCGTCGGCTTAACCGGCGGTCGGATGTCCGGCCCGGTTGGAGTAGCCTCGGGCGCGGCGCTGCCCGGTTTTTCAGCCAGCGCGTCCACGCCTGAGCAGGCGCTCAATAACTTCCTGCTCGACATTCAACGGCGCAACTGGGATCGCGCATTCTCCGGCATTGAGCGAACTAGCGATACATTGAATGAACAAGCGTTCATCCAGGAATGGATCGGATCCAACGGTGGGCTTCGCTCTTTCTCGAACCTCGAACGCTTCGATACAAGGCCGCTCCATGCGACAGCCTCCGATGCCGACATGCGCGTTCGACTGCACTGGACGACGCCCGTAGGACCTGTGGAAGACGTCCGTGACTTCCACCTTACCCATCGCGGCGATTCCTGGAAAGTCGTGTGGGACGAAAAGCCGGCTCCGAATGTTCCGGCTCAGATCGTTCCGGTCAATTATCTCCGTTGGGACTTGGTCAGCGGGAGCGCGGGAGAGGACTGGGGATCTCACAATGTCGATGCCCCGAAAGTACGGATTGTATCGATGAACGCAATCGACTCGGCTCAAGGTGCCATCGTGATGGGCGAAGTCGTCAATGAAGACACTATCCCGGCCTTCGTAACTGTTAACGCAATGCTCGTCGACGGTACAGGAAGCCCCATCGATGACGAAAGCAGTTTCGACAAAATCCTGCATGTGCTCCTCCCAAAGCAAGTGACGCCTTATCGCATCGACTTTCCCAAGGTGAGCCTTGCAAAGGTAAAGAACGTCCGGATGGATGTGAAGGCTACGCTGGTGCCGGCCTCATCGGATCCAGTGATCGGCGTTATGAATCAAAAGTTGGAAACTGATGCGCAAGGGCATGCGGTGCTGCATGGAGAGCTGCTCAACGAAAGCGGTCAAGTCGTCAACATTCCACACGTGATTGCCAGTTTCTACGACAACAACGGCAAGGTCGTGTGGGTCTCGGATGGATACGTCGAGCGTGCGTTGATGCCTCAAGCAACCGAGACATTCGCGGTCGAACTGCCCCAGTCTCTGGCAGGAAAGGTCCAAAACTTTCATGTCGTCGTCAATCAATACAGTCTGCAAAAATCTTAAGCGCTGTTGCTTCCCGGCACTGGCGGTCGTTATCTGTGCTTCTGTCTCGACACAAGCGCAAGACGTTGCTTTGCGCGCGCCTTCGGAAGCGGTCGCAGGAACTGCCGCGTCGATCGGAACGAGTGGCGGCGGTTCTGCGACCTTTTATCTGACTGGGCCTGCGATTGCGGCAAAACGCGATGTGCAACTCGGCCAGGATATTTCGTTAAGCCCCAAGGATCTCCAGAGCGCAGGGCGTTATGTGGCGATTGTGTGCGCCCCAGAGTGCAGTAGCGTTGTATTCTTCGTGGCCCCTTCGAAGCCGTCACGTCTGACGTTTCTCGTGCATCCTTCACGGGCGCCTGTCAGCCTCAACGACGTAATCAGTGGTGTAGCCATTCCTTTCGATGAGTTTCAAAACATGGTGATCGCGCCATTGAACATTCAGTTTCAGTTGGCTGCGAAAGGTTCGGCTCCAACTACTCGCAACGTCCAGACGCGCGACGGAGCGGCGTGGTTCCGCACCAACTCTGGAAAAACAGCCGGCGCCATGCAGGTCATTGCGTCGTTGAATGACGTCACTGCGAAACGAGTGGTGCAGCAGGTTGCTTCCGACCCATGTTCGCTGCGCATCAAGGGGCAACCTACGGCAAAAGGCGTTCTTGTGGAAACAGAACCCGTGCATGACTGTTCCGGAAATCCGGTTCCTGATGGCACGATCGTGACCTTCACTGCGAAAAATGGAAATCAAACGAGCTTCGTAGATGCGCCAGTCAAACAGGATGTCGCGCGTGCGACGCTGCTCGTGAAAGGGCCAGTTGTAGTCTCGGCCGCGTCAGGAGTGGCGATGGGCAATGAGTTGCGCCTCAACGGAAAGGAGTAGAGATGAAGTTAGCAATGAAGATCCTGCTTCGCAAGAGTGCGCAATCTTTGACGATCGCCGCGATTGCGTTGCTCATATGTATGCAACTCAGCGCTGCCGATGGCGCTCCGCAGGTAACGCTCAATGTTGCAAAGGCCGGTCCGCGAACAGTGGAAAGCCTGACCGAGCGGGCGATCGTTCGCGACTACAAGTTTGCGTGGGCGAGCCTGGATACCGCAATGCAGACCAACTCGACTGATCCACTGAATGGCTTATTCGCCGGCACGGCCAATTCCTGGTTTGGAGAAGCTGTCAAAAGTCAGCGTCGCAACGGCATCACGTCGCGCTATCTGAATCAAGTTCACAAAGTGGACGCTGTTTTCTACGCGCCCGAAGGAGACGTGATCGAATTGCACGACAGCGCCGAATACGATCTAGAAATCCGCGACGGCGATAAGGCGATACACAACGAACATGCGAGAGTCGAGTATGTTGTCCTCATGACGCCGGGGGCCGATCGCTGGGTGATTCGGCAGCTCCAGGCGGTCCCTCACTTCTAAGGCATTCCACTTACCAACCACGTTTCTTTAACGTGGCATCAAACGTTTATCGCTTGCTCGCGATGGAGTGGATTCGTGTCGAATAGGTGGTTGGGATTGGCCATCGTGTGTTTCATGGTAGGTGTGGGCTGCACCTCGCCCGGTATCCACCGGCCTCTGCAACAGCATTCGCAAGCACCAGGCGCCTGGCCAAAACTTCTAGCCGTGTATATGCCGTGGTTTGGCGATCGCCTCCATATGGACGTCGGTTACGCGAGCTACGATCCCAACATTCTCCGGCGACAGATTCAGCAGGCTCGGCACATGGGCATTTCAGCATTTGTGGTCGATTGGTACGGCCAGAGTGCTCCATTTTCCGATCACAACTTCGCGCTTCTTGAACAAGCCGCCGACGAGAATCACTTTCAGGTTGCGTTGCTTTATAACGAGCCC
>Ga0207693_10000321_pt1 | contig 44332 bp, 42 predicted proteins | sample LARL81metaG_FD_184347 | JGI IMG/M metagenome (GOLD analysis project Ga0207693, IMG submission 184347) | Corn, switchgrass and miscanthus rhizosphere microbial communities from Kellogg Biological Station, Michigan, USA - LAR L8-1 metaG... | ecosystem: Host-associated > Plants > Roots >... | reverse complement strand
TCGCTCGCGCGAGTGTTTCCGGGTTGATCTTCATACTTCCCCCCTATGATCCGCCGGATCGTCCTTGACGTACGGTGTATGCTTACGGTGTACGCAGGATAGGCGTACGGCGTAAGTGTGTCAACCCGTTCTCGGGCCGCACCCAGGGCCGTGTGCCAGGCTCCACCAGAGCAGTTCCCTTAGGAGAAAGATTCACCCCAGATGGGACGAACGACAACCCGGACCTCCGGCCGACCCGCCGAAACAAAGACCCCGCGAGTGCCGCTCACCCGCGATCGGATCACCGAGGCCGCGCTCCGATTGATGGACGCCGAGGGTCTCGAGGCCGTGTCGATGCGCCGGATCGCGCGCGAGGTCGGCGTCGAGGCGATGTCGCTGTACAACCACGTCGAAGACAAGGACGACCTGTTGAACGCCGTGATCGAGCGCGTGATGCAGGAGTTCCCGTTCCCCGAGGCGGTCGACGACGACCCGATCGTCTACGGCCGGCGTCTCGCGCATTGCTGGCGCAACCTGCTGCGCGCGCACCCCAGCGTGATCCAGCTGTTCGGCGAGCGGAAGCACTCCGGCGCCTCGGTCGATTCGCTCCGCCCGATGGACGAGGCGTTGTCGGCGCTGCGCCGGGCGGGCCTGTCCGAGTCGGACGCGGCCCAGGCGTTCCACACGATCGGCAGCTTCATCTTCGGGACGGTGATGATGGAGACCGGCCAGCCCTTCGGCAACGGTGAGCACGCCCGGGCGTTCCCCACGGGGATCGAGGCAGAGCTCCCGAACGTCGCGGCCTGCGCGCCGTTCCTCGCCGAGTGCGACCTCGACGCGCAGTTCGAGTTTGGGCTGGACCTGATGCTCGAGGGCCTGCGCGCGAAGATCGCGGTGGCGTGATGGAGATCGACGCGTTCCTCTCTGATTCCGTGCAGGCGGCGGGCGGCAAGCTGCACGCGCTCGGCATCGGCTGGCAGGTGATCCAGGCGTCGTCGTTCCCGGTGCGGCACGACCGGATCGGTCTCGGCCTCGTGGTGCGTACGACGCCGGACGAGGCCGGCGCGCACACGCTCAGCATCTCGCTGCTCGATCCGACCGGCACGCCTCGACTGTTCGGCGACAAACCGTCCTTCGACGCGAACTTCGCCTCACCGGACGGCGAGGGCACCGCGACGCTCGCGCTCAACCTCGACGGCCTCGTCTTCGAGACCGAGGGCGCGCACACGATCGTCGTCGGCATCGACGGCAACGAGGCCGTGCGGCTCCCCTTCCGGGTGCAGACCAGGCCGGGGCAGCCGCCGAGCGAGTTCCGCACCGGCGTCTACCTGTAACGGCGCGCCGTCGGTTGTCCGCCGGATGCATCCCCCCGTAGGGTGTGCCGACATCCATAGACAGGGAGGGGATCCATGGATCGGTTGTTCGCGCGCATCACGATCGCTGCAGCGGCGATCGCGCTCGCCGGAGGCGTCGGCTGTAGCAGCTCCTCGTCCAGCAGTTCCTCGGCCGGTGGCTCCGAGGCGGGCGACATCTCGGCCAGCGAGAAGGACTTCTCGATCGGTCTCAGCGCGGCCAGCGCGCCGGCGGGCTCCGTCACGTTCAACATCTCGAACGAAGGGCCGAGCACCCACGAGTTCGTGATCATCAAGACCGACGATGCGCCCGACGCGCTCCCGGTAAAGGACAACGAGGTGCAGGAGGACGGCCTCAACGTCGTCGACGAGCAAGAGGACATCGCGCCGAGCACCACGGGCGTTTTGCAGACCAACCTGGAGGCCGGCTCCTACGTGATCATCTGCAACCTCCCGGCCCACTACGAGTCTGGGATGCACACCGCGTTCACGGTCGATTAGGGGACCGCAGCTCCATCGTTCGGCCGAGGCCGGTGCGGAGGCATCCGCGCCGGCCTCGTCGCGGACGGTGCAAAACGCTTCGGCACGCCTCAAGTGCCTTCGGACCAGGGCCGATGGAACGGCATCCGTCCCCGCAACATCGTCAGCCCCCCAAGGAGCCTGGTGACCGACGAGCCGACCGAGCGCCCAGATCCGCATGCGATCGAGGGGGGCTTCTTCGCGTCGAACGGCAACGCCGATGATCTGTCGGCGCAGCTCGCCGATCTCGAGGCGCGCTACCGCGGGCTGATCGACGCGCTGCCGGCGGTCATCTACATCGACGGCGCCGGCAACGACGACCCGATGGTCGACGTGAGCCCGGGGATCGAGCAGCTGCTCGGCGTGACCCGAGAGGACTACCTGAACGAGGGATCGGACTGGGCCGACTACGTCCATCCGGACGACTTCGATCGGATCGTCGCCGCGAGCGAGTACTCCGTCGCGAACAACACGGAGTTCCACGAAGAGTTCCGCGCGGTCCACGCCGATGGGCGCGTCGTGTGGGTGCGCGAGGACTCGGTGTTGATCCGCGACGAGTCGGGCACGCCGATGTACTGGCTCGGGATCATGTTCGACATCACCCAGCAGGTGGAGGCGAAGCGCCACCTGCATCACGTGCGGAGCACCTACGGCGCTCTTGTGGAGCAGATCCCCGCGATCGTCTACCAGGACAAGACCGACGAGTCGTGGTCCACCGTCTACGTCTCGCCCCAGATCACCACGCTGCTGGGCGTGCTGCCCGAGGAGTGGACGGGCGAGAGCAAGCTGTGGTTGGAGATGCTGCACCCCGACGACCGCGATCGCGCGATCGAAGAGGTCGACCGCGGGATCGAGTCGGGCGAGCCCTACACCGTCGAGTACCGGATGGTCGCGCGGGACGGACGCGTGAAGTGGTTCCAGGACACGGCGGTGATGCTCCGCGACACCGACGGCAACCCCGCCTACACGCACGGCGTGATGCTCGACATCACCGAGCGCCGCGAGGCCGAGGAGCGCCTGACCTACCTCGCGTACCACGACAGCCTGACCGGCATGCCCAACCGGGCGATGTTCGACGAGCTGCTCGAGCTGTCGCTCGCGCGCGCGCGCCGGGCCGATCGCGGCGTCGCCGTGCTCGCGCTCGACGTCGACAACTTCAAGCTGATCAACGACTCGCTCGGTCATGAGGTCGGCGACCACTTGATCACGCAGATCGCCGCGCGCCTGCAGGAGGCGACGCGCGACACCGACCTGGTGGCGCGGCCCGGCGGCGACGAGTTCCTGATGTTGCTCGCGGACCTCGAGCAGACCTCGCCGGTGGTCGACGAGAACGGCGCCGCGATCTCGGCGCAGGCCGTCGCGCACCGTGTGCTCGAGTCGTTCGAGGCGCCGTTCGAGGTCGACGGGACGGAGCTGTACGTGACCGCCTCGATCGGGATCAGCGTGTTCCCGCTCGACGCGGCGGACGCGACCAGCCTGCTGCGGAACGCCGACAGCGCGGTCTATCTAGCGAAGGCCAACGGCCCCGGCGGTTACGTCTTGAACCACCTCGAGAACGACGGCGCGCTCAGCAAGCTGTCGCTGTCGACCCGTCTGCGCAAGGCCGTCGAGCAGAAGGATTGGGCCCTGCACTACCAGCCGCTGATCAACCTGTTCAGCGGCGAGATGTTCGGGGTCGAAGCGCTGATCCGCTGGCCGGACCCCGCCGGCGGCCTGGTGCCGCCCGGGGACTTCATCCCGCTCGCCGAGGAGATGGGGTTGATCGAGGCGATCGGCGCGTGGGTGGTCGAAGAGATCTGCCGGCAAGACGCCCAGTGGCGCGACGAAGGGCTGGAGCTCGAGATCGGGTTCAACCTGTCGCCGCGGCAGCTGTGGCAGCCCGACCCGGTCCGCCGGATCGCCGATCAGATCGAGGACTCGGGCGTCGACCCGCAGCGGATCACCGTCGAGATCACGGAGTCGACGGCGATGAACGACCCCGACCGCACCCTCGAGGTGCTGCACGGGTTCAAGGATCACGGGCTGAAGCTCGCGATCGACGACTTCGGCACGGGCTACTCGTCGCTGTCGCGGCTGCGCTACATGCCGGTCGACGTGTTGAAGATCGACCGGACGTTCGTGCGCGATGTGAACGCCGACAAGCAGAGCGCGAGCATGGTCTCGGCGATCATCGCGCTCGCGAACAACCTCTCGATGGAACCGCTCGCCGAGGGCATCGAGACCGAGGAGGAATGGCGGTTCCTCGCGGCGCGCGGCTGTTCGTCGGGCCAGGGCTTCCTGTTCTCCAAGCCGGTGCCGGCAGATGAGATCTCCGCGATGCACCGGCGGGCGGGCATGACGGTTATCGACGGGGGCCTCGCGGTCTAGCTCTCGCGACCTCGGCGCGTCACCGCCGCTTGGGCGGGCGGAACCCGCCGCGGCGGCCCTTCGGGCCGCCACTGAACACCACACGCGGCGGCGCGACCTTCATCCCCTCCTGCTCGAACTCCTCGTGAAGGTCCAGGCGCGCGGCCATGCGCGAGACATCGCCCTGCTGATCGGGCGTGACGAACGTGATGCTTGTGCCGGTCTTGCCCGCTCGCGCGGTGCGCCCGACGCGATGGACGTAGGCCTTGTCGTCGAGCGGCGCGTCGTAGTTCACGACCAACCTGATGTCTTCCAGGTCGAGGCCGCGCGCCGCGACGTCCGTCGCGACGAGCACGCCGACATGGCCGTCCGCGAAGCGCTTGAGCGCGCGGTCACGGGCCTCCTGGCGCATGTCGCCGTGGAGCGCGAGCGCGTGCACACCTTGCGCCTTCAACTGGCGTGCGAGCGCGTCGACCGCACGCTTGGTGTTCACGAACACCAACGTGAGCCCGGCCTGGGCGTTCGCGAGATCGATCAGCATGGTCAGCTTCTCGTGCACCGGGACCGGGACGAACCGATGGTCGGCCTCCTCCACCACTTGCCGGTCGTAGCCGGCCACTTCGTGGAGCACCGGGTCGCGGGTGTACACCTCGGCGATCCGGCCAACCGCGCCGTCGAGCGTCGCCGAGAAGAACATCGTCTGGCGGTCCTTCGGCAGGCGCCGCACGATCCGGTCGACCTGGGGCTGGAACCCCATGTCGAGCATCCGGTCGGCCTCGTCGAGCACCAGCACGTGCACGCCCGTCAGGTCGATCAGCCCGCGGATCGCGAGGTCGTCGAGCCGCCCGGGGGTTGCGATGAGCACGTGCGCGTCGTCAACGCCTCGCGCCTGCTCCTTGACGTTCGTGCCGCCGTAGACCGCCTTCACGAGCAGGCCGGTCGCCGATGCGACGATCTGGAACTCGGCGGTCACCTGCTGCGCCAGCTCACGCGTCGGCACCAAGACGAGCGCCGCCGGCAAGGGCGTCGCCGCGGGGTCCAGGCGGTCGGCGATCGGCAGCGCGAACGCCAGGGTCTTGCCGGAGCCGGTCTTGGAACGAGCCAGGGTGTCGCGCCCGGAGCGGACGTCCTCCCACACCATGGTCTGGATCGGGAAGGGCTCGGTCATGCCGCGAGCCTCGAGGGCTGCGGCGACCGGCTCGGAGACCCCGAGCGCTCGGAAGCTCTCGGGTACCTCGGTCACGTTCTAAGGGTACCGCGCGGCCTACAGCTCGAACGCGCCGTCGAACGCGCCGACCAGGTGCGACACGATCAAGAGCTGGGCGAGGGCGAGGGATTCGCTCCGCTCGGCGTCCTGGCCGGGTCGCTTCACGATGCCGATCTTGTCGCGCTGGAGCCGTTCGTCCGGGTGCAGCGAGGACCAGAGCGCCTCCTCGAGCTCGGCGCCGAGATCGGGCGGGCAGTCGCCGTCGATCTCGAGCACGCTCATCGGGCCGCGGCGGTCGGTGCGGACCGACCAGCGAACCGGGGTCTCGCCGCGGGCGCGGAACTCGCCGAGCAGTTCGCGCAAGGCAGGGAACGGGAGCGTCGGCCGCACGATCACGCGGGCCGATAGGTGGGCCTGATCGCCGTCCGCGGGATCGCCCATGAACCGGACGATCACGTCGGCGTACTCGCGCTGCGGCCGGATGTACTGGGCCGCGTCGGGCTCGCGGCGCTTCAGCTCCGCGACGACCTCCTTCGGCGAGTACCCCCGCTCGAAGACGTCGCGCTCGAGCTTCCACCGGTGGCGGAGCTCTTCATCGGGCTCCAGGAAGACCGCGACGTCGATCTGATCGCGCACCGACCGGTCGGCGAGCGGCAGCAGGCCCTCGACGATCACGATCTCGCCCGCCTCGACCCGTTCCTCCGGCCCGAATGAGCCGGTGTGATGGTCGTAGGTGGGCTTCGCGACGGCCTCGCCCCCCGCGAGCGTCCGGAGGTGCTCGGCCATCAGGTCCATGTTGTTGGCCTCGGGCGCGAGCGGCGTGACGCCGAGCTCGGCGCGCGTCGCCCGGTCGTACCGGTGATAGTCGTCGGTGCAGACCCGGCCAACCCGGCCGACGCCGAGGATGAACTCCACCCCGCGCGACAGCGTCGACTTGCCCGAGGCCGAGTCTCCGGCGAGCGCGAGCAGCAACGGACGCAGCGCGGCGTCGCGGGCCGCCACCTTTGGCGCGATCGAGGGAACGGAGCCGTCGGACATGAGCCGCGAGCGTACCCCGAGGGTCCCCGGCGGCGATACCGAGGTCGCGACTGAAAGTCGCATCAGGCGGGTACATTGACGACAACCGAGCCGCGGGGGAGACGGTGGGAGACAACACGCAGCGCTGGAACGAACTCGCAGCACAGATCTCGGTCGACAGCATCCGCGCCACCACCGCCGCCGGATCCGGGCACCCCACGTCATCGATGTCGATGGCGCACCTCGTCGCGGTGCTCTTCGCCGATCATCTGCGGTTCGACGTGAAGGACCCGCACTACCGGGGCAACGACCGGTTCGTGCTGTCGAAGGGGCACGCGGCGCCGGGGCTCTACGCGGCGCTGAAGGCGGCCGGCGCGTTCGACGACGAGATGCTGATGTCGCTCCGGCGTGAGGGCTCGCCGCTGCAAGGTCACCCCGCGCCGATCAAGGAGATGCCCTGGGTCGACGTCGCGACCGGCTCGCTCGGGCAAGGGCTCGCGGCCGGGCTCGGGATGGCGCTCGCGATGCAGATGGACCACGTCGAGGCGCGCGTCTGGGTGATGCTGGGCGACTCCGAGATGGCCGAAGGGTCCGTGTGGGAAGCGATGGAGGCAACGGCGTTCCACGGCGCCAACAACGTCACGGCGATCCTGGACATGAACCGGCTCGGCCAGCGCGGGCCGACGATGCACGGCTGGCACGGCGACGTGTTCCGCGATCGCGCGCTCGCGTTCGGGTGGAACGCGGTCCAGATCGACGGGCACGACGTGGACGCGATCGATCGCGCGTACACCGGCGCGGTCGCCGACGAGCGGCCGACGTTCATCGTCGCGCGCACCCAGAAGGGACACGGCGTGTCGTTCCTTCAGGACAAGGAGGGGTGGCACGGCAAGGCGGTGCCCGCCGACAAGCTCGACGCCGCGATCGGCGAGCTCGGTGGCGACCGGCACATCCGGTGCACGCCGCCGGCGCCGATCGACGTCGCCGATCCTGCGCCCTTCACACCGTCATCCGTCGAGCGTCCGGTGTACGACAAGCCCATCGCGACCCGCAAGGCGTTCGGCGACGCGCTGGCCTGGCTCGCCGGGACCGACCGCGACGTCGTCGTGCTCGACGGCGAGGTCGGCAACTCCACCTATACAGAGGAGGCCGACGCCGTCGCGCCCGACCGGTTCGTGCAGATGTACATCGCCGAGCAGTGCATGGTCGGCGTGCAGACGGGGCTGCAGGCGATGGGCAAGAAGGCCTTCGCGGCGTCGTTCGGCGCGTTCCTCACGCGCGCAGCCGACCAGATCCGGATGGGGACGGTGAGCCGCGCAGACCTGCGCCTCTGCGGGTCACACGCCGGTGTCTCGATCGGCGAGGACGGGCCCTCGCAGATGGCGATCGAGGACCTCGCGATGTTCCGCGCGCTGGCCGGGTCGACGGTCCTGTATCCCTCCGACGGACCCAGCGCCGTCGCGTTGACCGAGCGTATGGCGACGCTCGAGGGCATCTCCTATCTGCGTGCGACCCGCGAGGCGACGCCCGTGCTGTACGGCGCCGACGACGACTTCCCCGTCGGAGGGTCGAAGACGCTCGCGTCGAGCGATCACGACGACGTCACGCTCGTCGGCGCCGGCGTCACGCTCCATGAGAGTCTCGCCGCACGCGACATGCTCGCGGCCGACGGCATCACCGCCCGCGTGATCGACTGCTACAGCGTCAAGCCGATCGACGCCGCGACCCTTCGCAGCGCCCTGGACGACACGGGCCTGCTCGTCGTCGTCGAAGACCATCGGATCGAGGGCGGCTTGGGCGACGCGGTGCTCGACGCGCTCGCGTCTACCGGCGCGTTGACGGGCCGCGTGCACAAGCTCGGCGTGACCGAGGTTCCGGGATCGGCGACGCCGACGGAGCTTCGAGCGTGGGCGGGGATCGACGCGGCGGCGATCGCGGCCGCCGCGCGTGACGCGCTCGGGCGCTAGGCCGACCGAAGCGCTGCGGCCGACGGGATCCCGCCGAACGCGTACGCGATGATCTCTTCCGGCGGAACGGGCTTCGAGAAGAAGTAGCCCTGCCCGAGGCGGCAGCCCTTCTCCCGTAGGAACGCCAGCTCCTCCTCGGTCTCGATGCCCTCCGCGAGGGTGACGAGATCGAGCCCATGCGCGAGCTCGAGGAACGCCGACACGATCGAGGCGGCCTGACGGTCGGTGTGCACGTTCGAGACGAAGGATCGATCGATCTTCAGCACGCGCACCGGCATGTGCCGCAGGCGTGACAGCGAGGAGTACCCGGTGCCGAAGTCGTCGATCGCGATCGCGAACCCGGCGTCGGTGAGCTCGCGCAGGATGCCCTGCGCGCGGTCCGGATCCATCATCGCCGAGGTCTCCGTCACCTCGACCAGCACACGCGAGGGATCCACACCGCCGGAGCGGAACTCCTGCTGGATCCGGGCCGCGAGGTCCGGCTGCCAGAACTGCCGGGGCGACAGGTTGAACCCGACCTCGATATCGATGTCGAGCTCGCGCCACGCGGTCACTTGGAACGTCAGCTCGCGCACCACCCAGTCGCCGATGCGCTCGATCAGGCCGAGCTCCTCGGCGAGCGGGATGAAGTCGTTGGGCGGGATCACGGTGCCGTCGGGCTCGATCCACCGGATCAACGCCTCGACGCCGACCATCCCGCCGTCCTGCAGATCGACCACGGGCTGGTAGTGCAGCGTCCACCGTTGCGCGTCGACGGCCTTGCGCAGGCGCGTGACGAAGTGCAGCCGCGCTCCCGAGTCCGCCTCGAGTCCCGCGGACAGCACGTAGCCGGCGCCGCCGGTGCGCTTGGCCTCGAACATCGCCGACTCGGCGTTGCGGATCAGATTGGCCACGCCGTCGGCGTCGCGGGGGAACAGGCTGATCCCGACGCCGGCGCTGATGTACACCTCGGTCTCGTCGACGACGAACGGTTCGGCGAACGCCTGGTTGATCCGCTGCGCGACCGACTCCGCGCGGAGCACCGCGCCGTCGGGACCGGACTCGTCCCGGTCCAGGTCGGCCAGCAACAACAGGAACTGATCGCCCCCGCGCCGCGCCACGAGATCGGTCTCGCGGGTCGCCTCGCGGAGCCGCTCGGCGACCGCGACCAGCAGCCCGTCGCCGGCGACATGGCCCAGGGAGTCGTTGACCAACCGGAAGTCGATCAGGTCGACGCAGAGCACGGCGACCGCGCCCTCGTGGCGCCGCGCCCGCGCGACCGACAGCTCGGCGAGCTCCTCGAACATCTCGACCGACGGCAGGCCGGTCAGCTCGTCGTGGTAGGTGCGGAAGGCGACCTGGTCGTCCTCGCTCTTGCGGCCGGTGATGTCGAGCATCACGCCGTGCGAGTAGCGGATCTTGCCGCGCTCGTCGCGCACCACCCGCGCCTCGTCGTAGACCCACACGACGTGGCCGTCACGGTGGATCATCCGGTACTCGAGCCGGTAGGGCTCGCCCGTCTCGTTGTGCCGCACGTTCTCGGCCAGCGCGCGCGCCCGGTCGTCGGGATGCAACAGGCGCGGCCAGAGATCCGGGTCGGCCATCCACTCCTGGACCGTGTAGCCGACCAGCTGTTCGATCTGGGGGCTGACATACACCGAGCTCGCGACCTCGTCGGGCGAGTCGATGTAGGTGATGACGGGCCCTTCCTCGACGATCGTGCGATAGAGGTCTTGGCGCATCGACTGCTCGGCGAGGATCTCTTGGCGCATGACCGACTCGGTCACCACCGTCGCGAGCGTCCGCATCGTCGGCGCGACGTCGGCGCTCCACCGGCGGTCGTCGCACAGGTCGAACCCGACGAAGCCCCACCAGGCCTCGCCCTCACCGACCGGGATCAGCCAGGTCGACACCGTCCCTTCGGCGCGCAAGACGCTCCGCGTCGGCTCGTCCATCCGCTCGACGGTTCCCACCACTTCGACGCCGTGGCCGAGCACGTCGATCCATCCCTGGAAGTCCGGGAAGTACGGATGCAGGTGCTGCTCGGTGTCGACGAAGACCGAGGCGACCGCCTGGGCGGTCCATTCACCGATCAGGTCCATCCAGAGGCGGCCGTCGGGGCCGCGCATGTTCTCGAAGACGTAGCAACGGTCCGCGCCGACCTCTGTGCCGACCTTGGCCAATGCCGACGGAAGCTTGGACTTCCAGTCATCGCCGGCCAACAACGCCCGAAGGTCTCCTCCGGGTGCGCCATGGCCAGCCCCCCGCTCCTCGGTCAGCGCCATACCCGAAGGGCATCGGCCTTGCGCCGCTGGCGCTGAAGCGCTTCACCCGACCGACTCTGGGCCGATCGGCGCCCCCTGCTACCCTTGTCCGGCGATGGCGGACTACCGAGAGATCATCCACGAGCGGTTCTACGTGAAGGTGCCGGGGGGCGACTCCCTGCGCAAGACCGCGGCCGCTCGCCAGAAACACCTGCTGGCCAACGGATGGCGTGAGGTCGAGCGGGCTCAGACGCCGGAGTACTTCCAGGTCAAGTTCGAGCGGACCGGCCACGCGCCGATGAAGGCGCGCCTGCCCAAGAAGGGCCCCGAGATCCGCGACACCCGACCTCGCCGTCGCGACGGGCGTGGCCCCGGCGGCCCCCGCTAGGGCCGGGCTTCTCCTCCCCTCGGCCGAATATCCTTCGGTTTCAGGTCTATCCGACCGGACGTTTCGCGGTTATCATGTCCTGGTAACCCTTAAACGTCCGTTCCGCGTGCCTGCGCGCATGCCGATCCGGGCGACCAACCAACCAGGAGGTGTTCCGTGAGCGTGGAGTTCCTTCCGCAGGCGTCTGACGTCCGACCCGGCCACCGCGAGGCCCATGCCCACGCGGGCAACCAGCCCTTCACCTACCCGCTGACGCGCGAGTACGTCGAGCCCGACTGGCGGCGCCTGCCCGCCTACCGCGACGTGACCGAGGAGCAGTGGAACTCGGCCCAGTGGCAGCGCGCCCACACGGTCAAGAACCTCAAGGAGTTCAAGGAGGCGCTCGGCGACGCGCTGACCGACGAGCTGTACGCCGACATCGAGCGCGATCAGCAGGAGCGCGCCACGATGTCGATGCTGATCCCGCCCCAGATGATCAACACGATGCTCGAGGCGGACCTCTACGCCGACCCGGTCCGCCGCTACATGGCGCCCGCGTACTCCGAGCGCGAGCCGGAGTGGCCGAGCCACCCGCTCGCGACGCGCGACTCGCTGCACGAAGCCGACATGTGGGCGGTCGAGGGCTTGACGCACCGCTACCCGACGAAGGTGCTGGCCGAGCTGATCCCGACGTGCCCGCAGTACTGCGGCCACTGCACGCGGATGGACCTCGTCGGCAACGACACGCTGCAGGTCCTCAAGTACAAGTTCGAGATGAAGCAGAACGATCGCTGGGACGCGATGCTCGACTACCTCCGCGTCACACCGCAGGTACGCGACGTCGTCGTGAGCGGCGGCGATATGGCCAACGTGCCGGCCAAGCGCCTGCAGGAGTGGCTGTTCAAGCTGATGGACATCGAGAACATCCGCGACATCCGCATCGCGACCAAGGGCCTGATGGGCATCCCGCAGCACTTCCTGCAGGACGACGTGCTCGCCGCCTACGACGCGATCGCGACGCGCGCCCGCGAGCGCGACAAGGACATCGCGTTCCACACCCACGTGAACGCGGCCCAGCAGGTGACGCCGCTCGTCGGCACGGCGGTACGGAAGCTCCTCGACATGGGGTTCCGCGATGTGCGCAACCAAGGCGTCTTGCTGCGCGGGGTCAACACTTCACCGAACCAGCTGCTCGACCTGTGCTTCACGCTGCTGGATCACGGCAAGATCCTTCCCTACTACTTCTACATGTGCGACATGATCCCCAACGCCGAGCACTGGCGGTTGTCGGTCGCCGAGGCGCAGAGCCTGCAGTACTCGATCCTCGGATACCTGCCGGGGTTCGCGACGCCGCGGTTCGTCTGCGACGTGCCGTTCGTCGGCAAGCGCTGGGTGCACATGGTCGATGACTACGACCACACGCGCGGCATCAGCTACTGGCGGAAGAACTACCGCACGGGCATCGAGGCCGAGGACGCCGAAGCGCTCACGCGCCGCTATCACTACTACGACCCGATCTACACCTTGCCCGAGGACGGCCAGCAGTGGTGGCGCGACGAGATCGCGCGGGGACTCGACGACCTGCTCGCCGACCTCGCCGCCCAGCAGGGGATCACGGTCGGCGCGTAAGGGCCGGGTTCACCAGGAGATGTCGACCGAGCGGCGCTTGCGCCTGCGCTCGGCGGCTTCGGCCAAGGCGGCCCGGGCCATCGCTGCCTGATCCTCCGGCGTGAGCTCGCGCTCGACGGGTACCGCCATGCCGAACAGGCGGCACCACGACTCGACGGCGTCGTCGTCGGCGAGTCGCAGCACGGCGTCGACCTCGAGCGCGTCGGCGGTTCGCGGCGTCTGCACGGACCAGGCGGCGAGCGCTTGCGCGGTGCGCTGTCGCCAGCCCGCGTAGCTCGACCCGATCCCGCAGCGCACGACCGCGTCGGTCGCCTCGTCGGGGATCGCCGATGGATCGACCCCGAGCAAGAACGGGATCTCGGTGTGATCGCGCTGGGCGGCCACGCCGTAGACGAACGTCGGCGCTTCCCACATCGCAACGGCGGCGCCGAGTTGGCCGGCCGCCGAGCGAACGATCTCGTCGAGCGCCGGGATCTCCTCTTCGCCGAGCAGGAACCCGCCGCGCCAGTTCAGGCCGATGGGCAGGCTGGAGCGCAGGGGCGTGTTGAGCGGGGCCCCCGCCTGATCGCGGAACGCCAGCCATCGCCGGTCCATGACCTGTGCAGTGTCGTACGGAAAGAGCCGGTTCTTGAGGAGGTGCTCATGAACTTCTGCGGCGCAAGAGCATGAACGGAACCACGGTGGCCGCCAGAAGCAGGATCACGGTGAGTCCCCACCCGACGGGCGACCGGCCCTCTGCGGGCGCCGGCGACGCGGACCGGCTGGGGATCAGGTGCGAGACGGTCGGCGACGGCGATCCCTTGACCGCGTGCAGCGCGTACCGCGGGACGTCACCGACCCGGTCGCATGCGTTCCCGTCGCGGACCACGACGCTCCACCGTGCTCGCCGGACGAACTCGGTCCCGTTCTCGGCTTCCCCGAGCAAGATCCGACCGGGCACGGTGATGGTGACCGTGCGGCCGTCGATCACCGGCGGGTTGAACGTCGTGGCGTTCCGCTCGTAGACCCACATCACGTTCTCGAGTGCGTCGGGGCCCGTGTCGTTCCAACGCACGATCCGGTTCATGCCGTGCTCGTCGCCGATGGTGACCGGAGCGATCGTCGGGTCACGGACCAAGACGTCGATCCGCAGCGGCGACCCGGCGTGGTCCGGCACCGGGAGCGGCTTCGCGAACGTGACACTCCAGACCGCTGCGGTGCCGAGCTCGGCGGCCTCCCCCCGTACCGCGACCACGTCCGCGGTCGGATCGGTGATCGCGGCTCCCGACCCGCAATCCACGACGTCGCCCTTGGGATCGCGCGCCGCCATCAGCAGCGGCACGACGGCGACCAGCGCCAGCGCGGCGGCGCGCCTCACGACGTCGGGCAGGTCCGGTCGCGGAGCTTCGGGAAGCTCAGGTTCGGCGGCTGGCTGAAGTCGAACGCGCCGGCCAGCGGCGAGGCCTGCGCGTCACGGTCGGTCATCGCCGGCAGGCCGTGCAGCTCCTCGATGAACCGCAGCACGCTCGAGAACTCGTAGACGGTCGGATCGATCGAGCCGCCGTCCGGGTTGGAGCCCGCCACCGTGTACGGCGAGATGATCAGCGCCGGCGTCCGCGGACCCAGACCCATGATGTCGTAGTGCGGCGGGACGACGTGGTCGTACAGGCCGCCGAAGTCGTCCCACACGATGACGATCGCGGTCGACGCCCACGCGGAGGAGTGGAAGATCGCGTTCAGGTAGTCGACGGTCCAGTTCTCGCCCTCACAGATGTTGACGCCGCCACCGGGATGCTCGTTGGGGTTCCCCTCCGGCGGGATCAGCCAGGAGACCGCGGGCAGCTGGTTGTTCTTCAGGTCGGACAGGATCGTCGCCGGCGGCTGCACCTGGTTCCACATCGAGCTGAACCGCACGTGGCGGATCGCCTGCATCGCGTTCATCCACTGATCGGTGTCGGCGTAGTACTTCCAGCTCACGTCCGCCTTCTGCAGCTCGTCGGGCAGCACCTTGATGTTGATGCAGGTCGGCGTGCGCACCCAGTAGCCGGCGATCTTGAACAGGTTGGCCGGGTTATCGAGGAAGTGGTCTTCGAGGCTCATGATCGTGCGGTCGTCCTGCTGCGACAGATCCTCGATCGGGAACCGGCTCGTGTACTCGGTCGGGTCGTCGCAATAGCTCCCGGGGTGGTCGGTCGAGGCCTTGTTGTCGACGATGCCGTCGGACTGTGCCGCGACCGTGTACAGGTGCTCGGGGAACGTCGGGCCGTACATCGACGTGAAGAAGTGGTCGGCCAGGACGAACCGGTCGGCGAGCGCCCAGTAGGCGGGCAGGGTCTTCCGGCTGAACTGCGTGTAGCCGGTCAGGTCCTCGCCGAGCGGCACACAGTTGAAGCCGTCCATCCGTCCGCCGTCGATCGCGGTCAGCCCCGGTACGAACGCATGCCCCAGATCGTGCGGGTAGATGGAGGGCGCCGGCGTGAGCTTCACCGTCGGGCCGGGCGTGTTCCCCTTGTCGCACTGCAGCGTCTTGCCCCGCGTCGCGCCGTCGGCGCCCGGGTACTTGCCGAAGTAGTTGTCGAAGGTGTGGTTCTCCTTCACGAGAAAGATCACGTGCTGGATCGGGTTCGATCCCGGCTTGATCGAGACGGTCGGGCTCGGGCCTCCCGAACTCGGCGGTGGCGCCGACCCGCCGGTGCTCGGCGTCGGACCCGCGACGCCGGTGTTGGCGCCGCTCGGCCAGAACTGCCACACGACGACCAACCCGATGACGACGGCGATGACGACGGTGGCCCTGCGGCGCGCGATCTGACTGCGGGTGGGCCGCCGCAGGTTCGATCGTCGGATGATCGACGGCCCCCCGCTCTGCACCGCGCGAGTCTACCCCTGGGCCTCCGCGCCCATGACCGCCAACAGCGACCGGTCGCGGCGCGCGACCGTCTGTGCGCCCGGCGTGTCGACGACGTTGTGCAGCTGCCACGGATCCGCAGCGCGGTAGAGCTCTTGGAACCCGTCGGCGTTCTGGACATACGTGCCGTCGCGCGTCAGCACGCCCTGCCACGCCGGCGCGAACGCATCGCCGCCCCAGTCCAGGAACACGCCCGGCCGCGCCGGTAACGGGTCACCGCGGATCGCCGGGCCGAGGTCGATGCCCATCTGCTGCAGGCCGGGCGTGACCCCGGCGAGCGCGGCGATCGTGCCGGCGACATCGACGTTGGACACCGTCTGGTCGATCGTCCCGGCCGGCGCCCACGGCGTTCGGATCGCGAACGGCACCTGCACGGACGGTGTGTACGGGTAGCGCTTGCCGTCGAGGCGGTGCAGCCCGAGGGTGTACCCGTTGTCGCTCATGAAGATGATCACGGTGTTGTCGAGCTCGCCGCGTGCCGCCACCGTGTCGACGATCTGCTGGAACCACGTGTCGACCGACAGCAGCATCGCTCGTTCGTTGCGGTCGTCCTGGATGTAGGCCTGGCGGTCGGCTTCGGTCTTGGGCGGAAGGTCCTGCACGTACGTCGGCTTGCCACGAACGTCGTTCATCGTCGCGAGATCGGGGATCGGCGGGTTCACGTCGTCGAACGCGCCCGCGTGCGCCGCCGACGGCACCCACGGCAGATGCGGCGCGTTCGGGCTGAAGTAGAGGAACCACGGCTGTTCCGCGGGCGCGTCCTGCACGAAGCGCAGCGCCTGCGCGCCGAGTACGTCGGTCGCGTAGTCCGACGGAGCGTCGCCGTAGTGCCGCACGATCCCCTGGTCGACGACGTCGTAGTCGTAGTACGCGGTCGACTCGTTGGCGTTCTCCTTGGCGAACCAGCGGTCCCAGCCCGGCGGGATGAACGGCGCGCGGCCCCACGGATAGAGGTTGAGGTACTTGCCGACCAGGCCGGTGGTGTAGCCGGCGCCCTGCAGCCAGACCGGCAGGGTGTTGGTGTCGTCGAGGTTCGGGCCCTCGTCGTTGTTGCGCACGCCGGTCTGCGTGTCGTACCGGCCGGTGAGGATCGTCGACCGTGACGGGCAGCACAGCGGCGTCGAGGCGACCGCGTGCGGGAACGACAGCCAGTGCCCGGACGGATCGTCCAGCTGCGACTGGAACCAGGGCATCGCGGGCGGGCTCGCGCCGATCGTGTCCAGCGTCTGGTCGTCGGTGAGCACGAACAGGATGTTCGGGCGCGGGTCGGGCGCGACCATCGGCGGGCTTCCGCGGAAGACGGCCGCCGCGACGAGAGTGCAGATCGCCACCAGCGCGGCGATCGCCTTCGTCATCGCTCCTTCCGCACCTTCCAGATCTGCTCGGCGGGGAAGTCGCGCGCCCAGTCCTTCGTCACGTAGTCCGTGAACGCGGTCTCGGCGTCGGCCGCCGGCCGAAGCTCGATCAGGTCCTCGATCACGAAGCCGTTCGCGCGGAACAGCCGGATCCAGTCGCCGTAGGGCATCTGATACTCGAAGGACGGATCGTCCTCGTTCCACTGCATCCGTCGCGACTCGAAGTACGACCGCTCGAGCGTGCGCCCGGGCGGCCCGTCGATCATCGGCCAGGTCACGAAGATGAACGGCGTCGTGCCGCTGAACACGAACCGGCCGCCGGGCCTCAGGACGCGGGCAACCTCGGGCACGGTCCGCGTGGGATCGGTGAACCCGACCGCGCCGTGATCGCAGAACACGAGGTCGAAGCTGGCGTCGGCGAACGGGAGCTCTTCGGCGTCACCGCGCACGAGCGGGAAGTGGACGCCCGCCGCGTCCATGTTGGCCGGCGCGGCGGCGAGCTGGTTCGCGCTGAAGTCCAGGCCGACCACCGAGGCGCCGCGCATCGCGACGTGGATCCCGAACTGTGCCGCGCCGCATCCGAACTCGAGCGCGTCGAGCCCGTCCACGTCGCTGAGCGCACGGACGTCATCCTCCGCGATCGCCCACGTGCCCCAGCCGAAGTGGTCCCATCGTGCGAGGAACTCGCTGTGGCGTCGTTGGTAGTCGGCGCTGTCGGCCTCCCAGCTCGCGAGGTTGGCGCGGACGTCGTCGCGGCTCATCGGTCGAGCCAGCCGCCGTCCGTGCCGTGCGCGTCGGCGACGATGCCGGCCGCGATCGACAGCGCGATACCGTCGGCGTCCTTGCGTCCGAGATCGAGGCCCACCGGCGCGTGGATGCGCGCGATCACGTCGTCGGGCACGCCCATCGCGCGCACGGCGTCGAGGTGGCTCGCCACATGGCGCCTCGAGCTCATCATCCCGACGAAATGCGCCTTGGACCGCGCGGCCTCGGCGAGCACCTCGCTGGCGTACGGGGCATCGTGGTCGGTCAGGACGACGGCGTCGCGCTCGGAGAGCGCGACGCCCTCGAGCGAGGCCACCACCGGCTCGTCGTCGGCCGCGACGCGTTCGCGTCGCGGCTCGACGACCACCACGCGATAGCCCAGCGGCGCGAGGTGGCGCCGGAGGGCCCGCGCGACGTCGGTCGCCGACACCGCGAATACCCGCGGCGGCGACCGATGTGGCTCGAGAAATACCTCGACGTCGCCGTCGGGGTGGTGAAGCACCGCCGTCGTCGCCTCCCCGTGCGCAGCGGCGCGCGCAGCCGCGTCGATCGCCTGCGAGTCGAACTCCGAGCACCCGAGCGTTCCGGACGCAGGGCCATCGGGCACGATCGTCATCTTCATACCCACGCGGCACGGCGGGGTCCCGGCCACAACCTTCACCGCCGTGACGTCGACCCGATCTCCGGCGGCCTCCGCGACCGGCGTGGGACCGGGCGCTGCGGCAGCGGCCGGATGCGCGCCGGTCATCCCTTCCGACAGCTCCATCGCGTGCGGCAGCACCGGGATCACCGCTTCGAGCGACTCGCGCACGCCCTTCGGGGAACCGGGCAGATTGACGACCAGCGCCTCCCCGATCGTTCCCGCGGTTCCGCGCGACAACGCCGCCATCGGCGTGTGTTGCAGGCCTGCCGCGCGCATCAACTCCGCCAGACCCGGCGCCTCACGCTCGAGTACCGCTTTCGTCGCCTCCGGGGTCACGTCACGCGGACCGAAGCCGGTGCCGCCCGTCGTGACGACGAGCGCGTGTGAACCGGCGAGCCGCCGCAACGCGCTCTCGATGTCGGCACGCTCGTCGGCGACCACCTCGCGCGCGGACACGTCGAAGCCGGCCGCGCCGAGCACCTCCTGCGCCGCGTCGCCCGAGCCGTCTACGCGCGTGCCCGACGACACGCCGTCGGAGATCGTCAGGACCGCAGCCGTCGGTCGCGCCATCGCGTCATCCTCCCACCAGGCGGCGGCGCCGGCCTCACGCGGTGGCCTGGAGCGCCTCCACGATCCCGGCCGCCACGCCGGGTGCGGTCCGCAGGCTCTTGTGCCGCTTGAACACGGCGCGCCCGCGCACGTCGGCGCCGCGCTTGTCGAGCCACTCGCTCAACTGGTCGAGCGTCGAACGCGGCGCGAATCCGCACGTGCAGTAGACGACGGTCGGCCGCCCCTGCAGGTCCGGCAGCGCATCGATCCCCTCGCGGGTGCCGTGCGCGGGACCGACGCCGGCGATCACCGATCCTTTGACCCAGGTTCCGACGACGAGCGCGTCGGCCGCCGCGAGCGTCCCCGGGTCCACGGAGCGCAGCGGTGCGGTCGTCGCTTCGTTGCCCAGGTTCCGGAGCTCGTCGCGGAGGGCCCTGGCCACCGTGAGGGTGAACCCGCGCCGCGACTCGTAGAGGATCAGCACCCGCATCGGGCGTATGGATAACAGGTCGAGGCCGCGGGCGACCGGATGCGAACCCGCACCTCGGGGTACGCTGGTGCTACCGATGCAGAACCAGCTTCCTCCCGCGCCCGCCGACGGCCCGCTCACGGACACGTTCGGGCGGATCGCCGACGACCTGCGGATCTCGGTGACGGACCGGTGCAACTTCCGGTGTACCTATTGCATGCCCGCCGAGGGGCTCCAGTGGCTCCCCAAGAACGAGATCCTCACGTTCGAGGAGATGACCCGACTGCTGGCCCTCTTCGTGGGGCTCGGGGTGCGCGGCCTGAAGATCACCGGGGGCGAGCCCACGATCCGGGCGGACCTCCCGACGCTCGCCGGCATGTTCCGTTCGGTCGGTCCCGACCTCGATATCTCGATCACGACCAACGGGCTGCTGCTCGACCGGCTGGCCGCGCCGCTCGCCGAGGCGGGCGTCGACCGCGCGACGGTGTCGTGCGACTCGCTCCTGCAGCACCGGTTCGCCGAGATGACGAGACGCGACACGCTGGACAAGGTGCTCGCCGGGATCCGCGCCGCGGAAGCGGCCGGGCTCACCCCGATCAAGATCAACACCGTCGTGATCGGCGGCACCAACGACGACGAGGTCGCGGACTTCGCCAGGTGGGCGAGAGAGACGGGGTACGAGGTGCGCTTCATCGAGTACATGCCGCTGGACGCGCAGCACGCGTGGGAGCGCGCGAAGGTCGTGCCCGGGGCACGCATCCTCGACGCGATCGACGCGGTGTTCCCGCTCGCCGCCCGCCACCATGAGACCGAGCCGGCGACGACGTACGGGTTCGCCGACGGCTCGCCCGGCACGATCGGCGTGATCGCGAGCGTCACCGAACCCTTCTGCGACACGTGCAACCGGCTCCGCCTGACCGCCGAGGGACAGTTCCGGACCTGTCTGTTCGCGCTCGATGAGACCGATCTCCGCGGCCCGATGCGCGACGGCGCCTCCGACGACGAGCTCGAGCAGATGATCCGCGACGCGGTCTGGCGGAAATGGTCGGGCCACCGCGTGAACCATCCGGACTTCGTGCAGCCCGCGCGCTCCATGAGCGCGATCGGCGGCTGACCTACCGGTCGGCGATCGCCAGCGTCGGCACATCGCCCGCCGGCTCGAACCCCAGGATCTGCCCGTAGAACGACAGCTCCGCGTTGCGGGCATCGACGATGGTCTCCGCCTTGCGGAACCCGTGTCCCTCGCCCTCGTACAGCAGGTATGCGTGGGGGATGTGCTTGGCCTCGAGCACGCCGACGATCAGCTCCGCTTGCGCCGGCGGCACGACCTCGTCGTCGGCGCCCTGGAGCACGAGCATCGGGGCGGACAGCAGATCGGTGAAGTTGATCGGGCTCCGCGCGCGGTACGTGTCCTCGGCCTCGGGCCACGGTCCGATCATCGTGTGCTCGTAGTGGCTCTCGAACTTGTGCGTATCGCCCTGGGCGAAGGGGACCAGGTCGGCGATCCCGAAGTACGACGCACCGGCGGCGAACACGTCGGTGAAGGTCAGCGCACACATCACGACGTAGCCACCCGCGCTGCCGCCGCGCACCAGCAAGCGATCGCCGTCGACATCCCCGCGATCGACCAGGAACCGCGCCGCGTTCACGCAATCCTGCAGGTCGACCACACCCCACATCCCGTTCAGGCGCTGCCGGTACGCGCGGCCGTACCCGGTCGAGCCGCCGTAGTTCACGTCGACCACGGCGAGCCCGCGCGAGGTCCAGAACTGCACCCCCAGGTCGAACACCGCGGTCGTGTGGCCCGTCGGTCCACCGTGTGCGGTGACGATCAACGGCGGCCGCTCGCCGTCCGGTCCCGTCGCGTCCGGGTTCGTCGGCGGATAGAACAGCGCGTGGGCCGTCAGACCGCCCTCGGTCGGGTAGTCGATCGCCTCCGGCACGGAGAAGTACGCATGATCGATGGGCGACTCCGCCGATGTCTTGATCACGTCGACGGATCGCGCGGAGAAGTCGAGCCACACCAGCTCGGTCGGGCGTGTCGCCGACCCGGCCGCGAACACGATCGTTGACCCCGCGACGTCGATCGACGGGCCGAACCGCAGCGCGTCGTACGGAAGATCCAGATCGGTCAGCTCGCCGGTCTCTGGATCGAGCACCCCGACCGACGTCCGCGCGTCCTGGTCGTGCAGGCACACGATCCGTCCGTCCGACAAGAACCCGAACGAACGCTCCCCCATCACCCATTGCGGATAGCCGAACTCTGCCTCGGCGGGGTGCACCAGCGTCCGCTCCCCGTCGCGCACCCGCTCGAGGTTCCACCATCCGCTGCGATCCGACGCGAAGACGAGGTCGCCCGACGGACTCCACTCGGGATCCCAGATCGACTCCTCGGCCGCGCGACCCGCGACGAGCGACGGCTCGCCGAGCTCGGCCTCGGCAGACAGATCGGCGAGGAACAACTCGGTGCCGTCCCACGGCATCCACGGCAGGTCCCACTCGAGCCACGCGAGCCGGTCGCCGTCGCAGGACACCCTCGGCGACGAGTAGAAGTCCCTGCCGTACGCGAGCACGCGTGGTTCCGCCGAGCCGTCGGTCGGCACCACGATGAGCTCGTTCACCACGTCGGCGACCTTCGGCCCGAGATCGTGACGCTCGCGAACCCCGATCCACCACCGGCCGTCCGGCGTGATCGTGCCGTCCGCGTAGCGATGCGTGCCGTCGGTATCCGGGGTGATCGGCTCGGGGGAACCGCCGTCCGGCTGCCGGTACAGCCTGGCGTCGGGCCGGTTCGAGAAGTACACCGTCCCGTGGTGCACGGTGTAGGGACCCCCGCCGTATTCGTGCACGCGGGTCCGCGCGTCGAACTCCGCGGGCGTGACGTCGACGGGCGCCGTGTGCGGATCGCCCTTGCACACCACCCCGCGGCCGCCCTCGGTGGGCCGCGACTCGGTCCAGTAGACGATGCCGTCGTCCAGGAGCACCTCGCCCAGGCCGACCCCTGCGGTCGCGAGCATCTCCGCCGTGATCGGCGAGGGCCACGCGCCGTAGGGAAGAACGGTCACCGCGGGCGCTTCCCTTCGATCACGCGGGTGATCGGGACGGACCCACCCTTCGTCGACTTCACGTCACGGAACCCGCCCTTGATCATCACCCTGCGCACGTCGCGCGCCCGATCGGGGTCGGTCTCCATCAAGACCCAGCCGTTCGGCTTGAGCCACGCCGGCCCTTCCTCGACGGTGCGCCGAACGAGCCCGAGCCCGTCGACGCTGCGGTCGGTCAGCGTGTGCGCAGGCTCCCAGTCCTTGATCTCGTCGGGGAGATCCTCAAGCTCGTCCTTGGCCACGTAGGGCGGATGGATCGTGATCACGTCGACCTTGCCTCGGAGCCGCTTGGGCACCGGCGCGAACAGGTCGCCGGAACCGAACGTCGCCTTCACGCCGAGCCGCTTGGCGTTCTTCCGCGCGAGCTTGACCCCCTCGGTCGAGAGCTCGGCGCCGAACACCTCGGCCTTCGGCACCTCGGCCGACACGGCGAGCGCGATCGTGCCCATCCCACTCGCGAGGTCGACGTGCACCGGCTTCTTCCGCTTGCGGAGTCGCCGGATCGCCTGCTCGGCCAACCATTCGGACGAATCCCGCGGCACGAACACGCCGGGCTCGACGATCAGGTCGAGCCCTTTGAACTCCGTCGTCCCGGTGATGTGCGCGATCGGCTCGCCGGTGTAGCGCCGCTCGATCCACGCCTCGAAGCTGCGCTGGTTCTTCGCCGAGATCTTGTCGTCGGGATAGGGTTCCTCGCCCAGGAGATCGAACAACAGGATCTCCGACTCGATCTTCTCCCGGCCCTTCTGCCAGTGGTCGATCGCGGGGGAATCCTTGAGACGTATGGTGCCCTGTCGGATGAGCGCGCGTGCCTTCATGAGCGCCACATGCTAGCCGGGTGACGCTGGGTAGACTCGTCCGCATGCCGCGCGCGACGGAGGAAGAGGTGCCGAAGGCGCCCGCCAAGCCGAGGAAGCCACGCGCGAAGAAGGCGAGCAGCAACGGCTCGGGGCCCGTGCGTCTCACCGGCGACCGGTTGGTGGTTCGCACGCCGGGCAGCGGCGAACGCAAGAGCGCCGGCGGCCTGTTGATCCCGGCGACGGCGATGCCGGCGCCCAAACGGCTCGCATGGGGCGACGTCACATTGGTCGGCCCCGATGTCCGGGTCGCGAAGACCGGCGACCGCGTGTTGTTCCTGCCCTCGGCGGGACTCGAGGTCGAGCTCGAGGGCGAAGACCTGGTGTTGCTCCGAGAACGCGACGTCCAGGCGGTGTCGGAACAAGCCGCGCCGAGCGCCAAGGATCGCGCGCCCGGCCAGTACCTCTAGGCCGGCACGAAGCTCAGCCGGATCGTCCGCACGTTGTTCTCGCGGTTCGGATCGACGAGCACGATGGACTGCCACGTGCCGAGCGCGAGCTCGCCACCGATCACGGGCAGGACGAGCGACGGCGAGATGTAGGCCGGGAGCAGATGGTCGCCGCCGTGGCCGACGCTCCCATGCCGGTGCGTGTAGCGATCGTCGCGCGGGAACGTGCGCTCGAGCAGCTCCTCGATGTCGACGTCCGAGCCCGCGCCGGTCTCGATCAGCGCCAGCCCGGCGGTCGCGTGCGGCGCGAACACATGCAGGAGTCCGTCGACGCCCGCCTCACGTGCGAACGCCGCCGCCCGCTGCGTCAGGTCCGTCACCCGACGACCATCCGTGGAGATCTCGAACGTCGTCGACTTCATCGGCCGGTCAGTCCTGTGGCTCGCTGACTTCTCCGAGGTCGAACCCACTCGGAGCATCTGCGGCAGCCGACGACGGCGACATGAGAGCCATCGCGGCGATCCCAACCGCCACGAGTCCGAGAAGACCACCGGCCAGGCACACGTAGAGCCCGATCCCGCGTTCCGTGAACACCTGTGCGAGCCCGCCGAACAAGGCGGCCTCCTTGTTGAGGATGACCGGCGTCACGTATGCGAGGACGGCGAGACTCACGGGGCCGAGGATCGCAACGACCTTCCGCGGGTCGGCGTCGGCCAAGAGGAACAACGAGGCTCCAGCCATCACGACGCCGAACAACATGACCCAGGGGCCGGCGATCAAGCCGTTGATGGAGAGACCGGCTCCCCGGTCGCTGGAATCCCTGACCCATGGCAACGCCACGCCGATGATGGTGGCCGCGCCGCCGATCGCACCGAGCCACGCGACAAGCGTCCGCTTGCTGGGCCCCATCGTCGCCCCCTCTCCGGCCGCCGGCGCGGCCGTCCCGGTTAGCCGGCCGATGTGGCGAACGTCGGCTCGGCCAGCACCTCGGTGTGCTCGCCCGCCTCGAACCGATCGAACCCGAGCTCCCACACGCGCGTCGGCCAGATCAAACGCATGTCGCCCAGGGCCGGACGGTACGCCGCCGTGTAGAGCGTCCCGAACCCGTTCGCGTACGAGGTGGAGAACAGCGGCGCGCGCAGGAAGCTCTCCGTGAACGCATCCGCGTCGACCGCCGGGTCTTCCAGCAGCGCGATCACCGTCTGCTCCCGCTCGATCGTCCTGGTCGCCTTGGCCTGCTCGGGCCATTCGACGATGCCCTGATGGTTGGTGGCGACCGGGAACGACCGGAAGATGGGCTCACGGTCGGGCGACAGGTAGGCGGTCACGACCTCGCCCGACGCGTCGACCACCGTGAGGTTGTGGCTCAGCGAATACGGAAGCCGCACCAGCGCGGCGCGCGTCTCTTCCACCGTCGAACACGTCTCGAGCAGGTACCGCATCACGATCGGGATCCCGAACCCGTCGCCGAGCACGCGACGGCCGCCGAACGTGAGCGACACACCGAGTCCGTCCTCGTTCATCCCGTCGAGCAAGCCCCACAGGCAATCGCTCATCCCGATCACGCGCTTGCACAGGTTCGTCGACCACACGACGCCCTCGAACCGCGAGGGGGCGTAGTCGTAGTTGCGGACCAGGAGCGGCGAGGATCCATCGCGCGTCCAGACGCCCTGCGAGCAGGCGGCGAGATAGGGCGGCGGCTTGTATAGCGAGAGCATCCGCGCGGCGAGGTCGCCCCCGCCCGCGAGCTCGACCACCCGCTCGTACGCCGGCACCAGCTCGGGCATGTGCGCACGAAGCATCCGCACGCTCGTCGCGTACGACGGCCGCGCGGCCTCGCCTTCCCGCAGGAACCAGGTCTTGTAGTGGGGCCACTTCTCCTCGAAGACGGCTTGCCACGCCGGACCGAGCTCAAGCTCTTCCAGCGCACGGAACGTGAAGGGGAGCATCCGCATGTCCGGCAGATGTTCCCAGGTGGAACGGCTTGAAACCACTACCGAACGGCTGGTTAGAGCATCTTGAAGCCGAAGGGTTCGGGCGCTCGCGCCGGAGGCTGTTCGGGCCCCGGCGGCTCACTTTCGAACTCCGCCTTGATGCCGGTGATCCACGATCGCGCCCGGTCCAGCAGCTCGTGATACTCGTCCATGAAGCGCCCACGCGTCACCATGATCCCGAGGTCCGCGCCCGGGTATCGGTACTGCCCGACGCCCGCGATCCGCAGGTAGAACGCCTCTGCTTCATCGGCAACGGTGTGCCAGTCGGTGTCACGCCGCGCGAACGTCAGACCCGAGCCGTTGGTGCGCCAGATGCCCGAGCGCGGCGCCTTCGTGATCATCTCGGTGACGTCCTCGGTCTGCTTCAGGATGAACTGCGTCCATTCATCCAAGTTGTGGGCCTGGGCCCACCGATCGTTGAGCTCGTCGACGTCGATCTCGTAGTCGACGTCCAGGAACTCCAACAGGTGGAACAGGAACAGCGGCATGTCGCCGTAGGCGACCGCCGTCACGTTCGTGATGCTGCTCGCGCCGGTGACGCGCGGGTTGAGCTCCCCCAGCCAGAGCTCGCCGGTCGCGGCATCGAGGAGGAAGTCGAGCTCGAAGTACCCGAGGTAGCCCTCTTTCCGCAAGCGCTCGCCCATCGCGATCGTACGCTCGCGCGCGACACGCCGCTGGTCCTCGGTGAGCAGCTCGGGCGAGACGTCGTTCCCGCACCATCCGCCGTCGTAGGGCGTGAGCTCGGGGAACCCGGTCAGCTCGGCCATCAACGGGCCGACCAGCGTGCCGTGTCGCGTGATGACGCCTTCGATCGCGAGCTCGCGCGGCTCGATCCGCTTCATCACCTTGATGTCGTGATCGACGATCTTCTTCTCGTTCGCGCGCCAATCACCTTCGTTCGCGATGAAGAACGTCGTCTGCCCAGAATCACCGTACGGCGTCTGCACGACGAGATCCTCGCCGAGCCCGGCGTTCGCCGCGAGCGTCAGCAGCTCGCCGTAGTCGGTACCGCGGCCCATCGTGTTCGGCACACTCGGCACGCCCGCCTCGTCGCCCAAGCGTGTCGTTTCGATCTTCGAGTCCATGCGGTGCCTGAGCTCCGCCGGCGGAAACGCGACCGCGAGCCCGAGCTCCTCCGCGAGCTGTTCGGTCTCCTCGTCGAACATCAGGAACGCCGCCTTGCCGCCGCCGCCGTTGGCGGCGACCAGGTCGCCGACCTCCTTATGGCCGAGGAGGTAGTTCACGATCTCCTCGATCGATCCGAACGCGCGAGGCGTCTGCTCCTTCGGGACGAACACGTTCGGATGCGTCCCGTCGAACGAGTCGTAGTAGTTCACGAACCGGAAGTTGCGCACCCATCGGTCGATCCCGAGCAGGTTGAACGCGGTCGCGCTCACGAAGTAGACGGGCGTGGTGTTGGTGCGGAAATAGTTGCGGATGGCGGGGATGCCGGTGAGCGGCCTGGTCGAGATCATCAGCCCGGGCGCGCTCGTGATCGCCGCCGTCTCCTCGGGTGTCGGTTCGGCGGCGGGCCTCGGTGCACGCACACGATCGCGCTTCTGGATCGCGTCGACGAGCGCGCGCGCCGCGAAGATCAGGACGGCCGCGCCGAGCGCCCACCACAACGCGGTCATGTCACGCCGCACCAGTCCTTGATGAACAACCCCATCACCTGGGCGGTCTGGATCACGCTCGGAAGGTACACCCGCTCCCCCACACCGTGTGCGCCCTCTGCGTACGGCCCGAAGCACACCGTGGGGATGCCGCCCGCCGCTCCGAGCACGCGCGCATCTGTCGTGCCCGTCGTCGCCACGAGCGCAGGCGGCGCGCCGAGATGCCGCGCATACGTCGACGACAGCGACTGCACCAAGAGATGGTCCGGCGGCACCTGGTACCCCTCCGCTGCGAAGCCCCGGTAGCGCACCTCCGGGGGCGAGGCGAACGCGGCAGGGTTGGCGGCGGCGGCGTCCGCCACCGCGCGTTCGACCCGCGCGCGGATGTCGGCCACCGGCGTCCCGGGGTACATCGCGATCCGATAGCCGGTGACGCATTCGCCGGGCACGGTGGAGTTCCAGTCGCCGGCGTGGATCTGCCCCACGTTCAGCGAGATCGGGTGGTCGTACTGGTCGTAGGGCGGCGGCGGACTCGCGTTCAGTTCCGCCTCGACCGCACGGAGCGCTTGGATCAACGGCAGGCTCGACTCGATCGCGCTGACCATCGTGCCGCTCTCGGCCGCGTGCCCCGGCAGGCCGTGCACGACGACGTCGAACCACACGACGCCGACCTGCGATGTCGTGATCGCGGCGCCGAACGGCTCGGCGATGATCGCGCCGTCGGCCGCGGAGCCCGCGAGCACGGTCTGCAGCGTGCCGTTGCCGGTGCACTCCTCCTCGACGACAGACTGGATGTGGACCGGCGCGCGAGGCGAGAGGCCGAGGTCGCGCAGGCCCTTCACCGAGCCGAGGATCGCCGCGAGCCCGCACTTCATGTCGGCGGCGCCGCGGCCGTACAGCCAATCCCCCTCGACGTGGGCGGTGAACGGATCGCGCACCCAATGCGAGCGCGGCTCGGGGCTCACCACATCGATGTGGCCGTTGAGGATCAGGCTCAGGCCGCCGAACCCGTTCGCCGGCGACCACGTCGCAACGACGTTCCGCTTCCCGGCGACGTCCCAGTCGAACGGCGAAGCCACCGGATGCGCGCGGATCGCCGCCGCATCCATCGGCACGTCCATGGGCTCGAGGCCAAGCTCGGATAGCGCTTCGCGGACGACCGCCTGACCGGCCTCCTCGTGCCCGAGGGTCGTGTCCTTATCGACGAGCCGGGCCAGCAGCTCGGTCATCCAGTCGCCGCCCTGGGCGATCGCGTCGGCGATCTCTTGATCCTCCGGGGCCATCTCGCCCGCGGGCGGCCCCTCCACGACAGGCACGGACAGGCCCGCGTAGGCGTGCTCGGGGGGAGCGACCCCGGTCGCGAGCAGGCTTCCCGCGTAGGCGGCGGGGCCGACGTCGTGGGGGACCGGATCCAAGGCGGTTGAGCGTACCCAATCGATCCATGCCCGGCCCGGCTTGACGTATACACGTAAGCATGTAATCTCAGATGCATGAGTGAGAAGAGCGACTTCCAGGAGCACCTCGAGGGCTGGTTCGTGGGCCGGCTCCCGGGCGAATGGTTCACCGGCGCACCCGAGGTCACGTTCGACCGGGACGAGATCTTGATCGTCGGCACCCTGTCCGACCCCGACCTCCCGGCCGACGCCGGCCCCGAGACCCGAAAGGCGGCCACCGAAGCCCGTATCCAGGGGTTCCGCGAAGACACCCGCGGCCACCGGATGCGGATCGCCGACGAGGCCGAGCGCCGGTTCGGCCGCAAGGTCAGCTGGGGCGCCCGGTCCGGCGACCATCGGGTCCTGTTCACCACCGTTGCGACGCCGGCGATGACCCGTCTGCGGATGCCCGAGCGCCGCGTCCTCGACACGCTGGTCGACGCGGGCGTCGCGAGGTCCCGGAGCCATGCACTGGCCTGGTGCGTCCGGCTGGTGGCCGACAAGCAGGAGGAATGGCTCGGCGACCTCCGCACGGCGCTCGAGAGCGTCGAGGCGGTCCGCCGGGAGGGCCCGGCCAGCTAGTCCGCCGTCGGCGGTCGCTCGATCGCGACCACGACGCTCATCGCATACCTCACCAGCACCGGATCGCCGGGCTGAAGCCCCTCGGGCACGCTCTCGGCGCCGAGTTGCGCCTGCGCGAACGTGCCATCGGCGAACGCCAGCGCGACGGTCACATGCCGTGAGCCGTGCACCTCGTACGGCTGCACGTCCGCGACGACGGCAGTACGCTCGCCAAGCACCCCGTGAGCGTATCCCGTGCTCAAGCCCGGCTCCGTGGCGGCCGACGGAACTACATGCCTCCGGGGGGATGCGTAGTCCGACGTCGCCTGCGCACGATCGTCGTCGCTGCAGCGGCGTCGGCGTCCTTCTGTCTGCCCCTGATCGGCACCCCGGTGCACGCTGCGCACGTCCGCACAGATCGCCTCACCGAGGGTCATCGACGCTCAGGCGAACCCGCGCTGCCGGTCGTCTATCCGACGTCGCGGAAACAGCTCGCAGGCCTCGATACCGCACGCATGGCGAGCAAGACCTCGAGCATCACGTTCGCCGATCTCGACAGCGACGATTCATGGGCGCGCGGCTCGATCCGCTGGGTGGCGAGCGACAACTCCTGGATGCTCGACTTCCGGGCGAACCCCAACGGCACCTACAACTTCCGCCCGGCGGCGATCGAGACACGCAAGTACTTCGCGCGTTCGCTGGTGCGCGCGTTCGCGCCGGGCGAACAACCCAACGGATCGGTTGTCTTCTCCGACGTCGATGCGTCGACGCCGTGGTACCGATGGGCCGCGGTCGCCGTGCAGCACGGATGGATGACCGCGCCCGAGGGCGTGTTCAACCCCGACGCGCCGGTCACGATGGCGATGGTGCACCGCGCGCTTGTGCTCGCCGTCGGACTCGCGCCGGCAGCCAAGGCGCTGAACGACATCCATACGCGTGACGGCGTGCACTTCACGGTCGCGCCGAACTTCGGCACGACGGTCCTCGGCATGCTGCTGGACCTCCGGTACAACGCGCCCACCGGCTCGGAGTCGATGGACGTCTCGCCGCCCGACGACATGTCGCGCGCGCAGGTCGCGTACTCGCTCGCACGCGCGACGACGCTCCCGTCCTGGGCCGTTCCCAACCTGCTCGGGCAGTACCACGACGTGCAACTTCCGCACCTCGGGGCGAGGATGCTCGCGGTGGTGCACTGGGGGATCAGATACGCGGGCTATCCGTACGTGTGGGGCGGCGAATGGGGGTTCAACCGGTCGGAGCCACTGGCGCTCGGCGGCCAGCCCCGGAGCGGCTTCGATTGCTCGGGCCTCACGTGGTGGCTGATGCGCGCGAACGACGGCGGCTCGTGGGACATCAGCCCGCCGCGCCCGTACAAGGGGTGGTCGCTTCCGCAGCGCACCTCGGCGGACATGGCAGCGATGGCGCCGAAGCGGATCGCCTACGGCGATCTCGTGCCCGGCGACATCATGTTCTACGACGGCGATGGCGACGGCGTGGTGGACCACGTCGACACGTACATCGGCAACGGCTACGCGTTGGACTCGTCGAGCACCCCCGGCGGCGTGTCGATCATGTGGGTCGGGAACAGCCACGGGCTCTACGGCTCCGATTGGTACCGGACGCACTTCAAGTGGGGACGGCGGATCCTGCCCCACTAGCCGGCGGCGATCGCCCCATCCAACGTCGCGCGTTCCTCGTCGGTCAGCGGTCGTGACGATCGCGCATCGGAGTCGTGCGCCACGATCACCGACGCCGACTCGGCGGCGACCCATCCTTCCTTCGCGACGATCTGCTCCGCGGTCCGGATCGAGGAGGTGCCATACCCGACGCCCCGACACGAGACCGTGACCTCGTCGTCATCCTGGGAGAGCTCCCGGCGGTAATCGATCGCGATCCGCACGATCACGAAGTCCACCTGTGGGCCGAGCGTCTCGCGAACCCAGCGGTCTCGCGCTTCTTCCAAGAAGGTGAGATAGACCGCGTTGTTGACGTGACCGTAGTTGTCCACGTCGCGCCACCGGATCGGGATCGTGACCTCGACCATGCCGCGCCGAGCCTAGATGGTCGAGAGCCCCGGCCGCGAACGGTCGGGGCTCAAGACCGGAGAGAGGGGCTCCACCCCGTCTTTCGACCGGCCTGCCGGAGGGGTTCGCCCAACGATGTTGCGATGATGTGTCAGTCGTCGTGCTCGGCGATCCTGCGGTCCATCACGTCCGCGAGCGCAACGGCGCCGGCCGGCGACCCCGTCACCGCCGCCAGGAAGTGCGCGCGGTCGAGCGATCGGAGCGATGCGAAGCCAGAGGCCGTCACGGTGGCCGTACGAGGAACGTTGCGGAGCAGGGCGATCTCGCCGAAGAAGTCGCCGGGACCGAGCTTCGCCAGCGGTTCACCGTGACGCGACACCTCCACCTCGCCCTCCTCGATGACGTAGAAGCGGTCCCCTGGCTCCCCCTCGCGGATCACGATGGTTCCTGGATCGGCGTCGATGGACACGAGGTTCCGAGCCACACGCTCGATGCTCGCGGGCCCGAGCGGCTCGAAGATCGGTGTGCCGCGGAGCAACGCCACGTCGGCCGGGTCGGCGAGCTGGGCGTCGCGGTCGACCGAGCGGATGCGGCGAAGCACGAACAACGCGACAACCGGCAACGAGAGCCCTGCGAGGACGAACGTCGCGTCGACACCGAACGTGACGACGAAGATCGGGGCCAGGGCGGACCCCAGCGCCAAGGCCGCCATCGCGAGGCCCTCCTGCACCCCGAACACGCGCGCGAGCACGTCGTCGTCGACCGTGCGCTGCAGCAGCGTCCGCGCGGTGACATCGAAGAAGCTCTTGCCGATCCCTGCGACGCCGAGCAGCAGGATCGCGGTGAGCGGACCCTGGGCGAGCGCGACGAGCGCGATCGGGACACCGACCACGACGACCCCGAGCACGAACGCGGGCGCGAGCCGGGAACGGCCGATCAGCGTCATCGCCGCCGCGGCGCCCAACAGGCCGCCCACCCCGACCGCGGCCGACAGCACACCGGGCCCCGCCGGGCCCATCGAAAGGACGCCGTAGGCCAAGATCACGGTGAGGACGTCGAGGGCGCCGATCACCGCGGTCTGGCCGGTGACGAACCCCAACAGCAAGCGCGCGCCCGGCCGGCGGCGCAACTCGCGGAACCCCTCCAACGCGCCACCCGTCGGCGATGAGGTCGTCACGAGGCGCGATCGCGCATGCACCGCGAGGACCGCCAGGCCCATCACCGTGAGCGCGACCGCCATCACGGCGAACACGAGCCACGGCCCCCGGAGCGCGATCATCAGGCCGGCGAGCAGCGGCCCGATGAAGATCGCGAACCCTTCGAGTGAGCTCGTCAGCGCGTTCGCCGCGGTCAGTTGCGCCGGCGTGTCCGCGAGCTCGGGCAACACCGACAGGTGGGTCGGGCGGGTCGCCGTGATCGCGACGTTCAAGATGACGGCGCCGACATACACGGAGGCCGACGGCAGATCCGCAGCGAGGGCGATCGCGGTCAGACCCGCGGCGAGTCCCTGGGCGAGATACGACAACGCGAGCGCACGCTCCCGCGGCATCCGGTCGCCGATCTGGGCGACGAAGGGCGCGAGCAGCGCCGCGGGAACCAGCAACGCGACGGCGGCGACGCCCATAGCGCCCGTCCCGCCATCGCGATACGCGTAGACCAAGATCGCGATCCACTGCGCGGACTCGGTCGGCCGGAAGATCGCGAACGCCAGCAGGACGAGGCGAAGCGACCGATCCTGCACAACGGCGGCCATGTTTCGCCCGACATCGCCCGCACCCCACGGCACGGGCGGATGCTCGCACCCCGCGGCGGGAACCCGCAACACCACCGGAAACGCAACGAGGGCCCCGAAGGGGCCCTCGTTGCTGCCGCTGGTGAAGCCTGGATCAGAAGTCCATGTCGCCGCCGGGCATCCCACCGCCGCCCGGCATCGCAGGAGCCTTCTCGGGCTTCTCGGCGACGATCGCCTCGGTCGTGAGGAACAGCGCGCCGATCGACGCGGCGTTCTGCAGCGCCGAGCGCGTGACCTTCGCCGGGTCGACGACGCCGTACTTGATCATGTCGCCGTACTCGCCGGTGGCCGCGTTCAGGCCCTCGCCTTCCTTCATGGCGCGGACCTTCTCGACCACGACACCGCCCTCGAGGCCGGCGTTCGCGGCGATCTGCTTGATGGGCTCCTCGAGCGCGCGGCGCACGATCTGCGCGCCGGTTGCCTCGTCGCCCTCGAGGTCGACCTTGTCGAGCGCCGCCTGGGCGTTCAGCAGGGCCACGCCGCCGCCGGGGACGATGCCCTCCTCGACCGCAGCCTTGGTCGACTGCACGGCGTCCTCGATGCGATGCTTCTTCTCCTTGAGCTCGACCTCGGTGGCCGCGCCGACCTTGATCACCGCGACGCCGCCGGAGAGCTTCGCCAGCCGCTCCTGGAGCTTCTCGCGGTCGTAGTCGGAGTCGGTCTTCTCGATCTCCGCCTTGATCTGGTTGATCCGGCCGGTGACGTCCTCGCTCTTGCCGGCGCCCTCGACGACCGTCGTCTCGTCCTTCGTGACGACGACCTTGCGCGCGGTGCCGAGCAGGTCCATCGTCGCGTTCTCGAGCTTGAGGCCGACCTCTTCGGAGACGACCGTCGCGCCGGTGAGGATCGCGATGTCCTGCAGCATGGCCTTGCGGCGGTCACCGAACCCGGGGGCCTTCACGGCCGCCGAGTGGAACGTGCCGCGGATCTTGTTCACGACGAGCGTGGCGAGCGCCTCGCCCTCGATGTCCTCGGCGATCACGAGCACCGGCTTGCCGGCCTGCATGATCTTCTCGAGGACCGGGAGCAGGTCTTTCACCGCGCTGATCTTCTGGTTCGCGATCAGGATGTACGGGTCGTCCAGGACCGCTTCCATCCGCTCGGGGTCGGTCACGAAGTAGGGCGAGATGTAGCCCTTGTCGAACCGCATACCCTCGGTGAACTCAAGCTCCATCCCGAAGGTGTTGGACTCCTCGACGGTGATCACACCGTCCTTGCCGACCTTGTCGACGGCCTCGGCGATCTTCTCGCCGATCTCCGGGTCCGCGGCCGAGATGGCGCCGACATTGGCGATCTCGTCCTTGGAGTCGACGTCCTTCGCGACGGTCTTGATGCGCTCGACCGCGAGCTCGGTCGCCGCCTCGATGCCGCGCTTGAGCGCCATCGGGTTCGCGCCGGCCGCGACGTTGCGCAGCCCTTCCTTCACGATCGCCTGGGCGAGCACGGTCGCGGTCGTCGTGCCGTCACCGGCGACGTCGTCCGTCTTCTTCGCGACCTCCTTGACGAGCTCCGCGCCGATCTTCTCGAGCGGGTCGTCGAGCTCGATCTCCTTGGCGATCGAGACGCCGTCGTTGGTGATCGTGGGAGCGCCCCACTTCTTCTCGAGGACGACGTTGCGGCCCTTGGGGCCGAGCGTGATCTTGACGGCGTTCGCGAGCTGGTCCATGCCGCGCTCGAGCGCCCGCCGTGCGTCCTCGTCGAACGAGATGAGCTTCGGTGCCATCCCCTCCAACCTCCTGTGTCCGGGTTCCAGTCGAGCCACCGACTGCTAGCACTCGGTGGGTGTGAGTGCTAAGGATGGTAGCCCTGGTGGACGGCAAGTGGCAACGCGACCGAGGCGACGCGTAGGGTGACCGCCGTGATCGAGCAACCGGCCTGGGAGCGTCGATTCACCGCGACCGAGATCGGCTTCCCGGCATGGGACGAGGCGACGCCCGGCCACCTCGCGCTGGTGACCACTCGCAACGGCACCCGGCAGGTCTGGGCGCACGACCTCGCAGACGGCTCCTGGCGGCAGGTGAGCGACGAACCCGTTGGGGCGGAGATGACCTGGATGCTGCCCGGGGACCGGATCGCGTGGTGGCGCGACACCACCGGCGACGAGCGGGGGATGCTCGTCGCGGCCCCTTTCGCCGGCGGCGAGGCCCGGCCGGTGTTCCCCGAGCTGCCCGAAGGGTGGCTCATGGGCCATTCGTTCGCCGGCGGGACGGCAGCCATCGCGCTCGAGGTGGGCGGCGTCTACCGCACGTACACGATCGACCCCGACGGGACGACCCGGATCCTACGCGAGCAGGAGAGCGCGACCGGCCTCGGCACCCTCGAGCCCGGCGATGGCGGCGGGCTCTCGGCCGACGGCACGCTCGTGTGCCTTCGACACGCGGAGCACGGCGACCTCCTGCACTCGGCGCTCCGGGTCCTCGACACGCGCACCGGCGAGGTCGTCGCCGAGCTCGAGGACAAGGGCCACAACCTCGACCCGGCCGCGTGGTCGCCGGTCGCGGGCGATCAGCGCCTGGCGTTCACGAGCGAACTCGGTCCGTTCGAACGGCCGGCGACCTGGGACGTCGCCCGCGACGAGCGTCGCGATATGGAGATCGACCTGCCCGGGGGCGTCTTCCCGGTGCGGTGGTGGCCCGACGCGAGCGCGCTGCTCGCGCGCCACGAATACGAGGGCCGGGCACAGCTCGTTCGGCTGGATGTGACGACGGGCGCGGTGACGCCGCTCACCGGTCTGGACGGCGACATCGACGCCGCGGCGATCCGGCCCGACGGCGCGGTCTGGTATCGCGTGAGCGACTCGGTCCGGGCGCCGCGGATCGTCGAGGCCGGCCGCGACGATGTCTTGGTCTCGCCGGACGAACCGCCTCCTGCAGGCCGTGCATACGAGAGCCGCTTCGCGACGAACGCGCACGGCGAGCGGATCCAGATGTTCGTCGTCACGCCCGACGGCGAGGGTCCCTTCCCTACGGTGTGCAACATCCACGGCGGCCCCGAGTGGCACGAGCGCGACCGCTTCGACGCGGAGACGCAGGCGTTCGTCGAAAACGGCTACGCCGTGGCGATCATCAACTACCGCGGATCGACCGGGTACGGCATCGCGTTCCGCGAGGCGCTGCTGCACAACGTCTGCTTCACCGAGACCGAGGACATCCTCGCGTGTGTCGACGCGCTCGTCGCCGACGGCACCACCGATCCCGACCGCGTGTTCTGGAACGGCTGGTCGTGGGGCGGGTGCCTCGCGTGCTTCAACGCGGGCGCGCATCCCGACCGCTGGCGCGCGATCTTCGCCGGGATCCCAGCAGGCGACTTCGTCGCGGCGCACACCTACTCGGCACCGGAGCTCCAGGCCTGGGACGAAGCCGCGTACGGCGGCACCCCCGAGCAGGTGCCGGAGCGCTATGAACGGAGCGATCCGATGACCTACGTCGACGCCGTCCGCGCGCCCGTGCTGGTGATCGCGGGCGAGGCCGACCCCCGCTGCCCGATCGAAGGCGTGACGCCGTGGGTCGATGCGCTCCGGGCGCGCAACCATCCCGTCGAGCTGGTCCTGTATCCGGAAGGACACCACACGAACTCGATGCAGGCGCAGGTCGAGAACATGCGCCGTGTGTTGACGTTCTTCGATCGGAACCGCTGAGCGCTAGGCGTTCACGCCGGTGCTGTGCACCTGCTGCACGCGGAACTCGATGATGACGCTGGACCCTTCGTCGATCGGCGCGACGCGCTCGTACTGCGGGAACTTCTCGTAGAGCAGCCCGCGATCGCGCAGGAACTCCGGACCGCTCTCGATCAGGTACGCCTCGCCCGACACGATCACCTGTGCGAGCTCGTGATCCCAGTCCTCGGAGTAGGCGTCGACGCAGTACGTCACCGACGCGTTCTCGCGGATGTTCTCGATCTTGCGGTCGTACCCGCTCGCGATCACGATCCGGTCGAGGTCGAGCACGTGACAGACGGGCACGACGTGCGGCCACTTGCCCATCCGCTGGGTGCCGAGGTGCCCGACGCGGGCGTCGGACACGAACCGGGCTTCGGCGGGCGTCAGCTCCCGCTGCACCTCACTCCTCCCCGCCGACGGCAGCCTGGTCACGGATCTGCTCGACGATCTCGGCGTTCGCGAGCGTCGTCACGTCGCCGAGCGTGTTCCCACGCGCGACATCGCGGAGCAGTCGCCGCATGATCTTCCCCGAGCGGGTCTTGGGAAGGTCTGGGGTGAAGATGATCTCATCGGGCTTCGCGATCGGCCCGATCACCGTGGCCACATGGTCGCGGAGGCCGCCGAGCACCGCCTGATCGCCCTCGATGCCCGACTTCAACGTCACGAACGCGACGATCCCCTCGCCCTTGATGTCGTGGGGCTTCGACACGACGGCCGCCTCCGCGACGCGGTCGTCGTCGACGAGCGCCGACTCGATCTCGAAGGTCGACAGCCGGTGCCCGGCGACGTTCATGACGTCGTCGATCCTGCCCAGCAGCCAGAAGTAGCCGTCGTCGTCGCGACGCGCGCCGTCGCCGGCCACATACGTCTCAGCGCCGTACTTCGAGAAGTAGGTCTCGACGTAGCGGTCGGGGTCGCCCCAGATCGTGCGCGCGATCGACGGCCAGGGGTGGCGCAACACGAGGAACCCGCCGGCGCCGACCCCGACCGACGTCCCTCGCTCGTCGACGATGTCGGGCTCGATGCCGGGGAACGGGAGCGTGGCAGACCCGGGCTTCAACGTCGTGAGCCCGGGCAGCGGCGTGATCATGATCGCGCCGGTCTCGGTCTGCCACCAGGTGTCGACGACCGGACACCGCTCGCCGCCGATCACCTTCCAGTACCAGACCCACGCCTCCGGGTTGATCGGCTCACCGACGGAGCCGAGCAACCGCAGCGACGACATATCGTGCTTGGCGGGCAGCTCGGTGCCCCACCGCATGAACGCCCGGATCGCCGTCGGCGCGGTGTAGAGGATGGTCACGCGGTACTTCTCGATGATCGACCACCAACGGTCCTTGTCCGGCCAATCCGGCGCGCCCTCGTAGAGCACACCGGTCGTGTGGTTCGCGAGCGGCCCGTAGACGATGTAGCTGTGCCCGGTGACCCAGCCGCAATCGGCCGCGCACCAGTACACGTCGTCGTCGTGGATGTCGAAGATCATCCGGTGGGTCGCGGCGACCTGCGTCATGTACCCGCCGGTCGTGTGCGCGATCCCCTTCGGCTTGCCGGTCGTGCCGCTCGTGTACAGCAGGTACAGGAAGTCCTCGGCGTCCATGGGCTCCGGCGGGCAGTCCGTCGACTGGTCGGCGACGAGCTCGTGATACCAGTGGTCGCGGCCTTCCGTGAACGCGTGCTCGTTGCCGCAGCGGCGGACGGTGATCACGTGCTCGATGCTCGGACACTCCGCGACGGCCGCGTCGGCGTTGTCCTTGAGCGGGACGACCGTGCCGCGGCGCCACGCGCCGTCGGCCGTGATCAAGACCTTCGCCTCGGCGTCGTTGATCCGGTCCCGGAGGGCCTCGGCGCTGAACCCGCCGAACACCACCGAGTGCGGGGCGCCGATCCGCGCGCACGCGAGCATCGCGATCGGCAGCTCGGGAACCATGCCCAGGTAGATGTTCACGCGGTCACCCTTGCCCACGCCGAGGCTCCGGAGCGCGTTGGCGAGCTTGGAGACCTCGTCCAAGAGATCGCGGTAGGTGAGCAGCCGCGTATCGCCCGGCTCACCCTCCCAATAGAACGCGATCTTGTCCCCGCCGCCGGCCTCGACGTGGCGATCGAGGCAGTTGGCCGAGGCGTTCAGCTGCCCGCCGGCGAACCAGGTCACCCAGGGGGCGTTCCACTCCATCACGGTGTCCCACGGGCGGGTCCAGGTGAGCTGCTTGGCCTGTTCGACCCAGAAGGCCTCGTGGTCGCGGCTCGCACGGTCGTAGATCCCGGCGTCGCCCGCCACGGCCTGCTCGCGGAACCCAGGGGGCGGCTCGAAGACCCGATCCTCGGACAACAGAGCCTCGATGTTGCGGTCCATCTCGCCCCCTGGCTCGCTCACGGATCCCGTCCCTTTCCGCTCCGCCGGAACCGGCATCGTACGGCCACGGGCCGAACGGGCGCGACCCGCGCTCCTAGCCTCGATCCGAACGTAGGGCACGGGTGCTTGCATCTGCCCGTGGGAGCCACCACCATCCTTCGTGAGCCGCCCGTTCGGGGCGGCTCGAGAGCCATTTTGGGGATGGGGAAGGAGGCGGCGAATGGCCGACGTGGCCTACTGCATGAAGTGCCGCGAGAAGCGTGAGTTCACCGGATCGCTGGTAACGCTGAAGAACGGACGCCCGGCGCTGCAAGGGACATGCCCGGTGTGCGGCACCAAGCTCACCAAGATCCTAGGGATGGACGCCGCGAAGGCGATGGGCTGGAAAGCCCCCTAGTTCAGACGCGACAACAGCTGTTCGGGGCTGAGGACGACCTTCCCGGGGGCCATCTTCCGGTGGCGGGCCGCGAGGTCCGCCACCGTCGTCCGCTCGAACACATCCTGCACGGCCCGGGCCACATCGGCCCAGAAGCCTTGCAGCCCACAGCGTGAGTCCGCGAAGCAGGTGTGGTCGGAGGGCTCGAGACAAAAGACCGGGTAGATCTGCCCCTCGATCGCGTCGGCGACCTCGGCGACGGTGATGTCGGCCGGATCGCGAGCCAGGCGGCACCCGCCCCCCGCGCCACGGAAGCTCTCCACGAGGCCGGCCCGCGACAGTGCGCCGAGCTGCTGCTCGAGGAACCGCAGCGGTACCTGCTGCCGCTCCGCGATCTCGCGCGCGGGCGTGAGCGTCTCGTCGTCACGGTGCTCGGCGAGCTCGATCATCGCCCGGATCGCGTACTCGAGCTTCTGAGAGACCTTCAACATCCGAGAGATCCACCTCCGGTCGACCAGGCTAGGTCTGCGCGTTCACGCACGTCAATCGGCCGGCGAGTGGCCGGGGTATCCTCTCGGCGCGATGGCGCGGGTACTCGTGATCGACGACGAACCGGACGTGCGCTGGCTGATCCGGATGAGCCTCGAGCGCGCCGGCCACGAGGTGCTCGACGCCGAGGACGGCCTGCGCGGCATCGCCCTCGCGATGAAGCAGCGACCAGAGGTGATCGTCTTGGACCTCATGATGCCGGTGATGGACGGCTACGGGGTGCTCGACGAGCTCGCCAAGGATCCTCGAACCGCGTCGGTGCCCGTCGTGGTCCTGTCCGCGAAAGCGATCCCGGACGAAGCCGACCGGGTCACCGCGGCGGGCGCACGCCGGTTCCTCGAGAAGCCGTTCGATCCGGACGAGCTCGCCGCCGAGCTGGCCGAGCTGCTGCAGCCGAGCTGAGCTACCCCCCCACGAGCTGCTGCGCGTAGTCCTCGCCGACCACGACGACGAGCGTGGCGCTCTTGGGGACGCCCTGCATGGTCGGGTCCAACGGCTTGACCTCCGCGTGCTTGAAGTAGTGCTGCGCGACGTAGTTCGCGTTGGACAGGTTCTGCGGCGCGTTGTCGTCGTTGCGGTAGTACACGATGGTCTTCTTGATCCCGCTCGTCGGCGCGTCGATCGCCGGGGTCGCGACGGTGTAGCCGGCGTTGCTGAGCTTCGTCTGCGCCGCCGCACCCGCGCCGGGAACGTCCGTGCCGTTCATCGCCATGAACAGCACGCCTTTGGTCTGCGGCGCCGGGGTCGGCGAGGGCGGCGCCGAGGTCGGCGGGGGCGTGGTCGAGGTCGTATGCCCGCCACCGGAGGGCGTCGGGGTGAGCGCCGCGCCCGTCGTGCCGGAATCGGAGAAGCCGTTCGCGAGGACGGCCAGACCGACGACGACCAAGGCCACGATCACGAGGACCCGCCCGGTGCTGAGGTTCACGCGGGCATCCTACCTGCAGAGCTTTGCCGGGGCTGCGGGTCGGCTAGAGCGTGATGCCGAGGCGCTGCGCCGTGCGGCGCTTGCGGCGCAACGACCGGAGGCGACGGAGCCGCCGCACCAGCATCGGGTCATAGGCGAGCGCGCCCGGGTGGTCGACGGCGCGGTGTAGCAGCTGGTGGTACCGCGTGGTCGAGAAGCCGAACTCCTCGCGGATCGCGCGGCCCTTCGAGATCTGCAAGCACCAGGCCGCGCGCTCGAAATCCAAGACCCGTCGTTCCAGGTCGTCAAGGACCTCCGGAGGACGTGCCGATGCTGGGGGGGTGGCTGATGACGAAGGACGACGCGGGGGGGTTGTTCCGGTCACGGCACGGCAGGCTCGCATCCGTTGTGGCGCTGTGCAAGCACCCACGATGAACCGCCTCGTCGTTCCTTCGAGCTACATCAGGTGAGAGCATGCCCATGGTGACGGACGCACGATGGTGAGAACCCCCGACCCCACACGCCAGCGCGACGCCGAACGGTCCGACGCGCAGCTCGACATGCTCCATAGCTTCGCCGCGAAGCTGAACGTGCTGACCGACACGGCCGAGATCGGCAACACGATCACCGCGGAGCTGCGGACGATCGTCGATTACCACAACTGCCGCGTGTACCTGCTGGAGGACGAGACCCGGCTGATGCCGATCGCGTTCCGCGGCGAGCTCACCACCGAGTACGCCGAGGAGGACCTCGACCAGCTGATCACGGAGGTGGGCGAGGGCATCACGGGGACCGTCGCGGCGACACGCCAGGCGCTGCTCACCCCCGACGCGCGCGAGGTCCCGTTCTCCGTGACGATCCCCGGCACCGACGATGACCTGTTGGAGTCGATGCTCGCCGTTCCGATGGTGGCGGGGGACACGCTCGTCGGCGTGATCGTGCTCTCGAGCCTCGGCTACGCGATGTTCGACGACGAGGACCAACGGATGGTCGAGGTCCTCGCGCCCCACGCCGCGGCGGCGTTCCAGAACGCGCGCCTGCTCGAGGCCGAGCGCGACGCGGCGCGCGCCGCCGGGGCGCTGCTGCAGCTTTCTCAGTCGCTCACCGGGCGGCGGAACATCGGCGAGATCTTCCGCGACGCGATCGAATCGATGGAGACGATCATCCGCTGCGCGGCGACGGCCGCCTACGTGCGCGACGAGAGCGGCGCGTTCCGCGTGATCCAGCTGCACGCGTGCGGCGGCCGAACCGTCCGGCCGCGCGCCGAGATCGCCGACGTGCCGCCGACCGTCGCCGAGACGCTGCTGACGAGCACCGCGTCGCCGTTCGTGATCCCGCATGCGATCGCCGCGCAGGTGCCCGACGAGGTCAAGATCATGGAGGGGTTCGGCGACATCCTGGTGTGCCCCTTGCAGTGGGAGCCCGGCGAGGTCGGCGCGCTGATCGCGGTGGGCGACGCCGGCGGCGAGCCCTTCGACGAGTCCGCGGTGCGGCTGGCTCGGGGGATCGGCGACCTGACGGCGCTGGCACTCGGCAACGCGCGCCGGATCAGTGAGCTCGAGCGGTTCCACCGGTTGGTCGAGAGCCTCGACGCCGTCTTCTGGGAGGCGGAGGCCGACGGTCTGCGGGTGACGTTCCTCGGCGGCCGGGTCGAGGAGCTCTTCGGCGACGGGGCGGACGCCTGGCTCGACCGCCCGTGGGGCGAGCACATCACCGATGCCGACCGATCGCTCGCCGTCGCGGAGGTGCGCCGCGCGATCGCCGAGGGCACCGACGCGAGCGTGGAGTACCGCGTGGGCACGCCTGGCGGCGACGGGCGGTGGCTGCGCGACCTCGTGACCGTCGTGCGCGGCAGCCAGGGCCCGCGCCAGCTCCGCGGCCTGACGGTCGACGTAACCGAGCGGCGCCACGCCGAGCAGACCCTCCGCGAATCCGAGCGGAAGTATTCCGAGGCGTTCCTCCGTGAGCGCGAGGCAGCCGAACAGCTCCGCGCGCTCGATGCGATGAAGAACACGTTCCTCGAGGCGGTCTCGCACGACCTGCGGACGCCGTTGACGTCGATCCTCGGATCGGCGCTCACGCTCGAGCAGAGCCGGCTGGAGATGCCGGCGACCGACGCGCTCGACCTCGTGCACCGGGTCGCCGCGAACGCTCGCAAGCTCGAGCGGCTGCTCGGCGATCTGCTGGACCTCGACCGGCTGCAGCGCGGCATCGTGTCGCCGCAGCGCCGTTCGACCGACATCGGCGCATTGATCGCGCGGGTGCTCGCCGAGGTCGAGAACCCCGACGGGCGCGCGATCGACGTCGAGGTCGGGCTGCTGACCGCCAACGTCGACGGCCCCAAGGTCGAACGCATCGTCGAGAACCTCGTCGCCAACGCGCTCCGCCACACGGCGCCCGAGGCGCAGGTCCTGGTCTGGGCGCACGCCGTCGACGGCGGCATCGAGATCGGCGTCGACGACGCCGGGCCCGGCGTCCCCGACGACGCGCGAGAGTCGATCTTCGAACCCTTCGAGCAACGTCCGGGGCCGACCAGCGGACACTCGCCAGGCGTGGGGATCGGGCTCTCGCTCGTCCGGCGGTTCGCGGAGCTGCACGACGGACGGGCGTGGGTCGAGCCGCGCGAGGGCGGCGGCTCGTCGTTCCGGGTGTTCCTGCCGAACGCCTAGCAACGTCGCGCGATAGCGTGTCGCGCCGATGAACCTCGTCGTCGCGAACGCCACGATCGTCGACGGAACCGGCACGCCCGGTGTCGCCGGTTGGGTGGCCGTGGAGGGCGACCGCATCGCCGCGGTTGGTCGCACCGGCGACGAGCCGCCCGAGGCCACGCGCACGATCGACGGCGGCGGCATGGTGGTGGCGCCGGGCTTCGTCGACGTCCACAACCACTCCGACCTCTCGCCGTTCGTGCTGCCCACGATGCCCAGCACCGTGCGCCAGGGCGTCACGTCCGTCGTCGTCGGCAACTGCGGCTCGTCACCGTTCCCGCTGTCGTCGTGGGACGAAGGGCTGTCCCTCGCGTACGTGCGTTCCGGTGCGGATCACCCCACCCCGTCTTGGACGGCGTGGGGTGAGTATCTGGACGCGATCGACGCCGCGCGGCCGGCCGTGAACATCGCCACGCTGGTCGGGCACGGGTCGGTCCGACGCGACGTGCTCGGCAATGAACGGCGAGCACCGACCGACGCGGAGCTCGCACAGATGCGCACCCTCGTCCGCGAGGCCCTCGCGGACGGAGCGGTCGGGATGTCGACCGGCTTGATCTACGTGCCGGGCATCTACGCCCAGACGGAAGAGGTCATCGCGCTCGCGCGCGCCGCCGCCGGCGTGGGCGGCGTCTACGCCTCCCACATCCGGGGCGAGGGTCGCGACCTGTTCCGCGCCATTGACGAGGCGCTCGCGATCGGCGCGGCCTCGGAGCTCCCCGTCCACATCAG
>Ga0207693_10000319_pt1 | contig 44749 bp, 47 predicted proteins | sample LARL81metaG_FD_184347 | JGI IMG/M metagenome (GOLD analysis project Ga0207693, IMG submission 184347) | Corn, switchgrass and miscanthus rhizosphere microbial communities from Kellogg Biological Station, Michigan, USA - LAR L8-1 metaG... | ecosystem: Host-associated > Plants > Roots >... | reverse complement strand
CGGCCGCGCTCGACCGCGATCCGCATCAGGTCCCCCACCCCGCTCTGGTCGAGCGTCTCGAACGGGTTCCGCTCGAGCACGCCGTCCTCGAGGTAGCGGGTCAGGAACTTCCCCTCGGCGTCGTCCCGTGAGAAGCCGAGCGTCGTCTGGGTAAGGTCGTTCGTGCCAAACGAGAAGAAGTCGGCGTGCTCGGCGATCTCGTCCGCCCGGATACAGGCGCGCGGAAGCTCGATCATCGTCCCGACGAGGTACTCGACCTCCTCGCTCTCCTCGTTCGCCGTTGCGGTCGTGATCGCGCGGAGGCGGTGGAGTTCCTCGGCGAACCCGACGAGCGGATGCATGATCTCGACGAGCGGCGCCTCGCCGGTCCGGCCCTCGACCGCGAGCGCGGCTCGGATGATCGCCCGCACCTGCATCTCGTAGATCTCGGGCCAGAGCAGGCCGAGCCGACAGCCCCGGGTACCGAGCATCGGGTTCGACTCCTGGAGCGACTTGATCCGTTCGCGCATGCGCTCGTCTGTCGCCTCGTCGAGCGGCGGCAGGAACTCGTGGAGCGGGGGATCGAGCAGCCGAATCGTCACGGGGAGGCCGGCCATTGCCTCGAAGATTCCCTCGAAGTCGGACTGCTGCATCGGCAGCAGCTTCTCGAGCGCGTCGCGCCTTTCGTCCTCGCCTGAGGCCATGATCATCTCGCGCACGATCGGCAACCGTTCCTCCGCCATGAACATGTGCTCGGTCCGGCAGAGGCCGATCCCCTGCGCCCCGAACTCGCGTGCCTTTGCAGCGTCGTCAGGCGTGTCCGCGTTCGCGCGGACCTGGAGCCTGCGGTGCTCGTCGGCCCAGCCGAGGATGGTCTCGAAGTCCTCGTTGATCTGCGGTGGTACGAGCTCGACCGCGCCGGCGATGACGATCCCGGTGCTGCCGTCGATCGTGATCACGTCGCCTTCGGCCAGATCGTGCTTGCCGATCCGGACTCGGCGGTTCTCGGCGTCGATGCTGAGGTCGTCGCAGCCGGCGACGCACGGCTTGCCCATGCCGCGTGCTACCACCGCCGCGTGCGAGGTCATGCCGCCGTGCGCGGTGAGGATTCCCTGCGCGACGATCATTCCGTGGATGTCGTCGGGCGAGGTCTCCCAGCCGACGAGGATGACCGGCTCGCTCTCCCCTTTCTGCGCGGCGGTGTCCGCGTCGAGCACGATCTTCCCGGACGCAGCCCCGGGAGAGGCATTCAGGCCCTTGGCGGCGACTTCGTAGTCGGCGGTCGGGTCGAGCATCGGATGCAGCAGCTGGTCGAGCTGACCCGGGTCGATGCGGGCGACGGCGTCCTCCTTCGAGATCAGCCCCTCGTCGACCATCTCGACCGCGGCCTTCAGAGCCGCCGCCGCGGTGCGCTTGGCGGCACGGGTCTGTAGGAGATAGAGGCGGTCGTCCTCGACGGTGAACTCGACGTCCTGCATGTCGCGGTAGTGCTCCTCGAGCCGGTGCATCGTCTCGAGCAGCTGCTCGAATGCCTCCGGCAACTGCTCCTTCATCTCCTGCAGCGGTTGCGGCGTCCTGATCCCCGCGACGACGTCCTCGCCCTGCGCGTTGGCGAGGAACTCGCCGTAGAGCCCGGTCTCGCCGGTCGATGGATCGCGCGTGAAGGCGACGCCGGTGCCAGAGCGTCTGCCCTTGTTGCCGAAGACCATCTGGACCACGTTCACGGCCGTGCCGAGGTCGTCGGGAATTTGATGCGCTCGCCGGTAGACCTGCGCGCGTGGGTTGTCCCAGGAGTCGAACACTGCCCGGACGGCGCGCGCGAGTTGCTCACGTGCGTCTTGCGGGAACGAGGCGCCCGTCTCCTCCTCGTAAAGCTGTTTGAAGGTCGCGACCACCTCCTTCAGGTCGTCCGGCGAGAGATCGACGTCCTGATTCGCCCCGCGCCGCTGCTTGAGCTCGGCCAGCGCCTCTTCGAAGCGCCCCGCGTCGATGCCGTCGACGACCTCGCCGTACATCTGGATCAGCCGCCGATACGAATCCTGCGCGAATCGCTCGTTTCCGGTTCGCGCACCGAGACCCTCGACCGCGTCGTCGTTGAGCCCGAGGTTGAGGATTGTGTCCATCATCCCGGGCATCGAGACCGCCGCCCCCGAGCGCACCGAGACGAGCAGAGGGTCCCCGGCGTGTCCGAATCGCTTGCCCGTTCGCTCCTCGAGCGCGGCGAGGTGATCGTCGATCTCGGCCTCGAGGCCTTCAGGCAACTCCTTCGTGCGCAGATAGTCCCGGCACGCGTCCGTCGCAATCGTGAAGCCCGCCGGAACCGGGATCCCGAGCGCCGTCATCTCGGCTAGGCCGACTCCCTTCCCGCCGAGAAGCTCCTTGCCGCCCTCGGCCGATTCGTCGAAGTCGAAGACGTAGCGCCCGCTCACCGTGCGCTGGATCTTCCCATGAGCAGCGGGATTACGCTTTGCAGGAATGGTTTTAACCTTCGCTGACGGGCGGCCGGTAGCCGGGTCGCCGCCGAGCCCGGAAGTCCGCCAGCCAGGCGAGCGCCCTGGTCGCCATCCAGAACGGCGTGAACAGAACGTAGAAGACGAACAGGGCGGCGGCGAGGATCCCGCACCACGTCGCCCAGCGCCAGAGCGGCACGGGAGGCTTCGGCTTCATGCGGTCGTGAGCTCGGCGCCGGCCTCGGCGCGGCGCTGCTCCATCAGCCGGATCACCCGCGCGGCGGTCTCCTCGATCGATAGCTCCGAGATCTCGATCACTGGACAGCCGAGCCTTCGGTGGACCGTCTCGGCCGCCTCGAGCTCGTCGTAGATCTCCACCAGCTTCGCGTACTGGCGGTTGTTCCCGCCGAGGCGACGCACCCGCTGCTGCCTGATCTCGGCCAGCCGGCCCGCCTCGATCGTGAGGCCGACGACCTTGAGCGGGTCGATCTCGAACAGTGCCGGCGGCGGGTCGATCCCCTTCACGATCGGGACGTTTGCTGTCTTGAAGCCGAGGTAACCGAGGTAGATCGAAAGCGGTGTCTTTGACGTCCGGGAGACGCCGACGAGGACGACGTCGGCCTCCTGCAGGCCGCTCCCCATTCCGTCGTCGTACTTGACCGCGAACTCGATCGCGGCCATCCGCTTGAAGTAGGACGAGTCGAGCGGCGGGCGAGCGCCGGGAGTCATCTGTGCTGCCTGCCCCGACACGCGCGCCACGGCATCGATCGGATGGCCGAGCAGATCGCAGTAGTGCAGCCGTGCGCGTCGGCACAGGACACGCATCTGCTCGCGCAGCTCGGGCTCGACAAGGGTGTAGACGACAACGGCGGGCCGCCCTTTAGCCCGCTCGACGGCAAGGCGCAGGTGGTCGACGGTCTCGACCCTCGGATGCCGGATTTCCTCGAACTCCTGGTCCGGGAACTGGGCCTCGAGCGCGTGCACGAGTCGGGTCGCGGTCTCACCGGTGGAGTCGGAGACGACGTGCAGCTCGACAGGAGGTTTCGCCATATGGCCTGAGGCTAGCGGGGGATCTGCGAAAAGTCGCCCAGAGCGCCGAGGGTGTCCCGCACGTCAAGGAGGAGACGCAGTCGGTTCGCCCTGACCGCCTCGTCCTCTGCCATCACGAGCACTTCGTCGAAGAAGCGCTCCATCACGGGGGCAAGCTCGGCGCCTGACTCGAGCGCGGCCTTGATGTCACCGTTGCCGTCGATCGCGACTTTTGCCAGCGTCTCCGCAAGCTCCCTCTCCGCATCCTCCACCAGGAGGCCGCGGTCGAGTTGCGGGGCGGCCGCTGCCTGCGCTTTGCCCGCGAGACTGTGGGCACGGTCGTAGGCGGTGTAGACGCCCTCGAACTCCGGCGACTCGCGCTCACGATAGAGATCCTCCGCGCGTCGGGCGACGCCGCCGAGATCGGGAACGTTCGACGCGCGCGCCGCCCGCACGTACTCAACCGGGACGTCGAGCAACGAGTCCAGGCGCTCCTCGACGAAGTCCCGCAGCTCGTCGCGCAGCAGCTCGCGATCGATCGTCAGCCCGCCCTCCAGCGCGAGCCGGACGAGACCGATGGCGGCACGGCGAAGCCCGTAGGGGTCGCGCGAGCCAGACGGCTTGTGCCCGAGCTCGAAGGCAATCCGCAGGGTGTCCAGCTTGTCGGCGGCGGCTAGCACCTTGCCGGGCTCGGTCTGAGGCAGCGGACCACCCGCGGCATCGGGGAGGTACTGCTCCTCTATCGCCTTCGTGACTGCGTCTGGATAGCCCGCGAGCCGGGCGTACTCGGCGCCGATGTAGCCCTCCAGCTCGGGGAACTCACGGACGAGCTCCGAGGCCTGGTCGGCCTTCGCCAGCCGCGCGGCCTCGAGCGAGGCGTCGCCGCCGCCGAGGCGCTCGACCAACTTCCCCACGCGCTCGGCCTTCTCGGCAAACGAGCCGGCGCCGGCGAAGAACGTGATCGTGGCGAGCCGCTCGGCGAGCGAGTCGATCCCGACGGCGACGTCGCGTTCGAAGGTGAACGAGGCATCCTCGAGCCTCGCCTCGAGCACTTGAGTGTGGCCGGCAGCGACCACGCCCGGGTCGCCGCCGTTCGCGACCACCGCGAAACGGTTGCCCCCGACCGGGAAGTAGCGCTGGTGCGATTGCATCGTCGTCACGATCACGCGCTCCGGGAGCTGGAGGAAACGTTCGTCGAAGGTGCTTTCGAGGACGACGGGCTTCTCGACGAGATGGACGACTTCGGCGAGCTTGCCGGCGGGATCGCTCCAGCCCCCGATTGCGTCCAGCCCCTCGACGATCAGGCGTCGGCGCTCCTCCGCGACGGGTTCGACATCGGCCGCGCGCAGCGAGTCCGCATACGCCGCAGCGGTGAGGATCTCGACTGCCCCGTGGGTGAAGCGATGTCCAAAGGACGTCTCCCCTACGATCGTCTCGGCATCGAGCTTCGCGAGCATCCACCGGACAGGGCGAGCGAAGCGGATCCCGCTCTCGTCCCAGCGCATCGACTTTGCAAACGAGAAGCCACGGACGATCCGGTCGATCTGCTCCGGCAGGGTCTCTCGTAGGTCGCGGCCGGGCACGGTGACACCTAGGAACCCATCCCGCACCTCGAGCTCGTCGACCGAGACGCCGTGCTTCTTCGCGAAGCCGGCCGCTGCTTTGTCCCGCAGGCTCTCCGGCGGGCCTTTGACCCACTGGTCGGCCGTTCGCTCCGGCAGATCGTCAATCAGGAACGCAAGCCGCCGCGGGCCGATGAAGAGCTCGGACGGTGCCGCCCCGATATGTGCGCGCGCGAGCTCCGGCAGCTGGGCCTCGGCCTCCCGGCAGGCGCCGGCCGGCAGCTCCTCGGCGCCGATCTCAAGCAGCAGCGACGGCATCTTCCTCCTCGGTTCCGAGATAGGCCGCGGCCACGTCACGCGCAAGCTTGCGAACGCGGCCGATGTACGCGGCTCGCTCCGTCACCGAGATCGCCCCACGCGCGTCGAGCAGGTTGAACGTGTGCGAACACTTCAGCACCTGGTCGTAGGCCGGAAGCGGCAACCCGGTCTCGAGCAGATGTCTGCACTCCGCCTCGTACTCGTCGAAACGACGGGTGAGCACGTCGACCGGCGCCTCCTCGAAGTTGTACCGCGACCACTCGCGCTCGTTCTCGAGGTAGACGTCGCCCCACGTGACGCCTGGTGCCCACTCGAGCTCAAACGCCGTCCGCTTGCCCTGGAGGAACATCGCCAGCCGTTCGAGACCGTAGGTCATCTCGGCGGGAACGAGCTCGACGTCGAAGCCCCCGAGCTGCTGGAAGTAGGTCCACTGCGTGATTTCCATCCCGTCGCACCAGACCTCCCAGCCGAGGCCCCACGCGCCGAGCGTCGGCTGTTCCCAGTCGTCCTCGACGAGGCGCATGTCGTGGCGGCGGAGGTCGATGCCGAGCACCTCGAGCGAGGCCCAGTAGAGGTCGAGCACGTTTTCCGGCGCCGGCTTGAGCACAACCTGGTACTGGAAGTAATGCTGGAACCGGAACGGATTCTCGCCGTAGCGGCCGTCGAGCGGCCGGATCACGGGCTCGACATAGGCGACGTTCCACGGCTTCGGGCCGAGGCAACGGAGAAAGGTGTTCGGATTCATCGTGCCGGCCGCCAGTTCCGTGTGGTACGGCTGCATCAGGACGCAGCCGTAATCGGCCCAGTACCGCTCGAGCGCGATGATCATCTCCTGGTAGTTCACGTGTTCGGAGTGTCGCATTTGGTGCGACAGGTATCCGGGCCTCGCGATGGAGAATGAAAGTCCATGTCGCAAACCCCAACGCCTTCGGGGGTGCCTCCCTTTGTCAGCGAGCCGACTTCGGGCAGAGATCGTCACGCTTGCGGCGCAGAGGCGTTTCACGCCCGCGCGCTTTTGCTCAATAGGCTCGACGCGGGGAGGAGGTCGGATGTGCCTTCATCAGACCGCGAAGCAGCGGCAGGCCTCTTCGTCAGCGCGCAAGCGTCCGCAGCCGAAAGCCGCCGTGAAACTCGTGTGACGAGTTGACGACGGCGAGTGCGTCCCGAGTCGCCCGCGTGCTCAGACCCGCCTCTCCCGCCTCGGCGAGCGGCCGGCGCAGTAGCGCCTCGATCCCGTTCAGGCCTTCGGCAGCGAGCGCAAGTGTGGTCTCGTCGCGGCAGGCCGCGCAGACCGCGCCGCCCGCCCTCGGCGAGTAGCCGACGAGACCCTCCTCCACCCCACACTCGGCGCAGCTCGTCACGTGCGGCAGATAGCCGGAGAGCCACAACAGCTTCAGCTGGAACGAGAGCGCTAGCGGGTCGAGCCCCGGCCGAGCTGAGCGCTCCGTGGCCGGCGCCCAGCCGTCGAGTAGCTCGAGAAAACGCGTCAGAGCGCGGAACGCGCGCGGGTTCGCCTCCTGCTCGGTAAACAGTCGCAGCATCGCCTCGAGCCCGATGAGCCCGACGCTCAGCCGATACGGATCCTCGCGTGAGGCGCGGTGCGACTCGATCAGGTCGACGCCGGTGACCGTCTGCAGCTCGCCGGAGCCCTGATGCAGGAGCAGCTCGACGTGGCTCAACGGCTCGAGCCTGGCGCCGAAGCGCGACTTCGTCCGGCGGATGCCCTTTGCGACTGCCCCGACGCGACCACGGTCGAGCGTGTAGAGATGCAGTACCCGGTCCGCCTCGCCGAATCGGAAGGAGCGCAGGACGACAGCCTCCGTCTTGTAGGTCCGTCCGGCCACCGTGCCGTCAAGTGTAGGGACAGCACGAGGCGGGAATCCTGACCCTGTTTTCCCCGTTTCCAACCTCGATGGCACGCGTTCAGATGTATACGACGACCTGGTGCGGCTACTGCGTCCGCGCGAAAGCGCTACTCGAGTCCAGGGGGATCGAGTACGACGAGATCAACCTCGATGACAACGCTCACTTTCGGCAGAAGCTCCTCGACCTGACCGGCGGCTGGACGGTGCCTCAGATCCTCATCGACGGCAAACCGATCGGTGGGTACACCGAGCTCTGGCGGCTCGACAAGAGCGGGCAGCTCGCTGAAGAACTAGCGGCCTAGAAGCTCAGAGCTGGCAGCCGGGGCAGAACCACGTCCCCCGTCCGCCGATCCTCGTCTTCTCGATCGGGGTTCCACAACGGGGGCATGGCTCGCCGCTGCGGCCGTAGACCTTGAACTCGTGTTGCATCTCGCCCGCCGCGCCGTCGGGGGTTCGATAGTCGCGGAGGGTCGCTCCCTGGCGGGCGATGCCGGCCTCGAGTGCGCGCCGAAGCCCGCGATGGAGCGCGCGGATCTCCGCGGGATCGAGCTCGCCGGCGGCCCGTCTCGGATCGATTCGGGCTCGCCAAAGCGCCTCGTCGGCGTAAATGTTGCCGACGCCCGCGAGGGTTCTCTGGTCGAGGAGCGCGGCCTTGATCGGAGCGCGCCTCCCTGTGAGTCGTTCCGCCAGCTTGGACGCCGAAAAGCTGCGGTCGAGCGGCTCTCGACCGAGGCGCGCCGCGAGGTACGCGTCGAGCTCGTCCGCTCGAAGGACGATCCACGTACCGAATCGGCGGACGTCCCGGTATACGACGTCCGACCCGTCGTCTAATCTGACAACGGCTCGCACGTGGGACGGCGACGCGCCTCCGGAAACGCTCCCGTTTTGCGAGTGAGCAAGCGTTCCCGTCATTCGGAGGTGAATCAGGAGAACCAGACCGCTTTCGAACCGAACAATCAGATACTTGCCGCGGCGGCCAACAGCGGCAACGCGCTCGCCCATCAGTTCTGCAGCCACCTCTGCAGGATCGACCGGACGCGTGAGCCGGGAGTCGAGGATCTCGACCTCCTCGAAGCGCCGACCGACAAGCTTCGGCTCGAGACTGGTCCGCACCGTCTCGACTTCGGGCAACTCGGGCATTCCCGTCAGCGTAGCGCCGGGCCACAGGCCGACCTGACGGCCGCGAACCCTGTGTTCTCAGCCCCTAGCCGGTGATGACGTCGAGGATGACGCTGCGCTCCCGCGGCGCCTTCTCTTCGATCTCGTAGGCCTCGAGAACCTCGTCGGCGGCGGCCGCTGCGCTCGGCTCGTCATGCGCGTGGATTTCGGCCAGGATGTCTCCCGAGGCGATCTCGTCGCCGTGCTTCTTGAGGCAGACGACCCCGACCGCGTGGTCGATCCGGTCGTCCTTGTCGCGGCGGCCCGCACCGAGGTGCAACGCTGCGTTCCCAACCTGAACGGCCCCGAGCGAGCGAACGTAACCCGCCTGCCGAGAGACCACCTCCCGGATCAGAGGCGCAGTCGGGAGCGCGGATTCGTCTGGGTTGCCGCCTTGGGCTGTGATCCAGCGCCCGTACGCCGCTACGGCCGACCCGTCACTGATTGCCTGATCGACCCGCTTGCGGGCCTCCTCCCGGCCCACTCCCAGGTCGGAGAGCGCCAGCAGCTGCGTCGAGGCCTCGGTCACGAGCTGCACGAAATCGGGCGGGCCCTCGCCGCGCAACGTCGCGATCGCTTCGCGGATCTCGAGTGCGTTTCCGACCGCGTGACCGAGCGGCTCGTCCATGTCGCTGATGATCGCGACCACCTCGCGCCCCGCCCGCCGGCCGAGATCGATCATGACGTCCGCCAGCCGTTCCGCGTCCGCGCGCGCCTTCATGAAGGCGCCGTCCCCGACCTTCACGTCGAGAACGATCGCATCGGCTCCGCCCGCGATCTTCTTCGACATGATGCTCGCGGCGATCAGGGAATAGTTGTCGACGGTCGCAGTGACGTCGCGCAGCGCGTACAGCTTCTTGTCGGCGGGGACGAGGTTGCCGGTCGCACCGACGATCGCGAGCCCGACCGAGCGCACCTGGTCGATCAACTCCTCGGTGGTCAGCTCGACTCGAAATCCCGGGATCGACTCGAGCTTGTCGAGCGTCCCACCGGTGTGCCCCAGCCCGCGACCGCTCATCTTGCCGAACGGCACGCCGCAGGCGGCGACGATCGGCCCGACGGCGATCGAGGTCTTGTCTCCCACGCCCCCGGTCGAGTGCTTGTCGACGACCTTGCGGCCGAGGGCCCCGTGAAGGTCGACGGTCTCGCCTGTGCGGATCAGCGCGTCGGTGAGCGCGTAGGTCTCGGCGCTGGAAAGGCCGCGGAAGAAGACCGCCATGCAGAACGCCGACAGCTGATAGTCGGGAATCTCACCCTTTGCGTAGCCGAGCATCAGCTCCGAGAGCTCGTCGGCGGAGAGCTCGCCGCCGTCCCGTTTACGCTCGATCAGCTCCGGAACGCGGATCAAGGCTCGAGAATCGGCTCGCCGGGAATCCCGCGTCCGGGGGCCTTGCCCCCTAGCCAGCGGTTGACCGTTGCACCGACGTCGGCGAACTCACCTTCGTGGATGCGGCCGGCCGCGTTCTTGCCCGCCACGTAAGCGAGGAGCAGCGCGTACTCGCGCGAGTGGTCGGTCGAAGGGGTCGTCGGATCGCAGCCGTGATCCGAGGTGAGGATCAACAGGTCGCCGGGCCGCATCGCCTCGAGCAGGTCCGGCAGCCGCCGGTCGAAGTCCTGCAGGCAGCGATGGAAGTTGACCGGGTCGTTGCGGTGCCCCCAGAGCATGTCGGTCTCGACGAGGTTGACGAAGATCAGGCCGCCTTCCAGCTCCTGGAGCCGCGCCTCGGTCTGCTGGATTCCCTCGACGTTCGACTTCGTCGGGCGGGACTCGTCGATGTCCTGCCCCGCAAAGATGTCCGAGATCTTCCCGACCGCGTGCACCTCGTTGCCGGCTTCGCGAATCAGCGTCAGGTAGTTCGGACGCTTGGGCTCCAGCGAGAAGTCGTGCCGGTTTGCCGTCCGCTCGTAGTTCCCAGGCTCGCCGACGAACGGCCTCGCAATGACGCGTCCGACCGCGTCCTTGCCGGTCAGGATCTCCCGGGCCACCCGGCTTGCCTCGTAGAGCTCCTCGAGCGGGATCGTCTCCTCGTGCCCTGCGATCTGGAAGACGGAGTCGGCCGACGTGTAGACGATCCACTTGCCGGTACGTTGATGCTCCTCGCCGAGCTCCTGGATGATCTCGGTTCCGGACGCCGGTTTGTTCCCGAGCACTCCGCGCCCGGTTCGGTGCATGAACGGGTCGATGACGTCGTGCGGGAACCCGTGCGGGTACGTCGGCATCGGCTGAGGCGTGACGATGCCCATCATCTCCCAGTGCCCGGTGGTCGTGTCCTTGCCCTTCGAACGCTCGGCTAGCCGGCCGGCAACCGCGGGAGCGCCCGGTTGCGGAGGACAACCTTCGAGCGGCTCGACGTTGCCGAGACCCAGGGCCTCGAGGTTCGGAAGGTCGAGCCCGCCGACGGCCTTGGCCACGTTTCCGAGCGTGTCGGAGCCTTCGTCTCCATAGTCGCTCGCGTCGGGCAGCGCTCCTGCGCCGACGGCATCGAGCACGATCACGCAGGCGCGCGACACGTGGCTATTCTAGGTCGGTCATGGCGACCGTCCTGGGACTGATCGGGCTTGTGGTGTTCATAGTGAGCGTGATCGCGCTCGCCGCCGGGGTGACCTGGCTGGTGGTCAAGATCAGCCCAAAACGCAAGGACGCCGAGCCAAGCGGCTCGTAGCCCCGTCCTCTTCCCGGCCTCTCCCCAAATGTCACCAAATCGGCTCACCCGAGTGGCCCATGGGTGCGCTTTCCGGCGGTATCGTCGTCTTCGTGGGCGGAGGGCAGCGCCCCACCCATTTAAGGGCGGGGGTGCGGGTTCGGGCCTGGTCAAACGGCGGCCAGTGGTAGGACGTCGTCGAGCGGCGCGTAGTCGAGGCCGTGTGCTTCCGCGACTGCCTCATACGTGATCTTTCCCTCGAGCACGTTGACTCCCCGTGCCAGGGCCTGGTCGCGGGCGACCGCTTCGCGCAGACCGTGATCGGCGATCGCCTCCGCATATGGGAGTGTCACGTTCGTCAGCGCCTTGGTCGAGGTGATCGGCACCGCGCCCGGCATGTTTGCGACGCAGTAGTGCGTCACGCCCTCGACCACGTAGACAGGATCGCTGTGGGTCGTCGGCCGCGACGTCTCCGCGCAGCCGCCCTGGTCGATCGCGACGTCGCAGAGCACGCTGCCGTCCTTCATCTCGCCGACCATCCTGCGGGTGATCAGCTTCGGCGCCACCGCGCCGGGGATCAGCACGGCGCCGATGACGACGTCGGCCTCCGCAACCGACTCCTCGATCTGCAGGCTCGACGACATCAAGAGGCTGACACGGCCGGAGAGGATCTCCTCGAGGTGGCGCATCCGATCGACCGACCGCTCCAGGATCGTCACGCTCGCGCCGAGGCCGAGCGCGATCACGGCCGAGTTGTAGCCAACCATGCCTCCGCCGATGACCACGACCTTGCCCGGAGCGACACCCGCCACCCCGCCGAGCAGGAGGCCCCGACCCCCTAGCGGCTTCTCGAGGAAGTACGCGCCCGCCTGAGCGGCAAGGCGGCCGGCGATTTCGCTCATCGGCGCGAGCAGCGGCAGCGCCCCGTCATCGGTCTCCACCGTCTCGTAGGCAACGGCCGTGATGCCGCTCTCGACCAGCGCCCGCGTGAGCGGCTCGTCCGCAGCGAGGTGAAGGTAGGTGAAGAGCACAAGCCCCTCGCGCAGGCGGCGGTACTCGGACTCGACCGGCTCCTTCACCTTCAGCAGGAGCTCGCTCGCCTCCCAGACCTCGTCGACCGGCACGACCCGGGCGCCGACCGCTTGGTAGGCGTCGTCGGGGAAGGAGCTTCCCTCCCCGGCGCCGGTCTCGACGAGCACCTCGTGGCCGTGCTGGACGAGCTCGCGAGCGCCGGCAGGCGTCAGGGCGACGCGGTACTCATCAGACTTGATTTCCCTGGCCACGCCGATTTTCATGCCGGCCAACCCTACCTTCCGCGCAGGTACAGCAGGAGCCCGGCAAGCGTCTTCGCATCTTCGATTTGCGGCAGCAGGGCCTCGAGTTGCGCAGCCGGCAGGCGGACGAGTTCGATCTCTTCGTCGTCTTGTGGGGCACGCTCTGTCTCCTCGACTCCTTCGGCGATGTAGACGTGGACAAGCTCGTCGCAGAACCCGGGAGTCGAGTAGAAGCTTGCCGCCAGCCGCCACTCGCCGCCGCCGAGCCCCGCCTCCTCAACCAGCTCACGCTTCGCCGTGGCAAGCGGTTCCTCATCCGGCTCGCGGGTACCCGCCGGGAGCTCGAGCAGCCGCTTGCGCACCGGCTCGCGCAACTGGCGGACGAGCGTCACCCGCTGCTCGGCATCCACGGCGACGATGGCGACGGCGCCCGGATGCCGAACGATCTCGCGCTCGTGGCCGCCCCAGCGCTCGACGTCAACGCTGATCCGTTTCCCCTCGAAGACCCGCCGCGACTCGTCCGGCGTCATGACCCGACGAGCGTCCGGGCGAGCTTGCCCGCGGCGAACGCCGAGGCGAAGAACCACGGGTCGTCGTCGGGTCCGCGACCCATGTGCTCGAGGGGCAGCCCGGCGCAGGCTTCGCGCCACTCGCCGACCTCGATCTCGCGCCACGCGGGAAGCCAGTCGGGAGCCTCGAGCCCGGCCGGCCATGCCACGGCGACGTCGCCCAGGCAGAGCTCGACCACCGCGCGCGTGTGGTGCGACACGCCCCGGTGGCGCTGCCGCTCGTCGCCGCTGGAGACACGCACGGCGAGCACCGGCGAGCCTCCGAGCGCCGCCGCCGTGTTCGCTGCATCGGCTGCGGCCAGGCCGCCGTGACCGAGTCGCGAGCCCGTGCCGACGATGCCCGGGCCGATCGCGCAGACGACCGCGTCGAATCCGCCCGCGGCCGCCCACCCGAACGCCGAGGCCGCCGTCACGCATTCTTGGTCGCCGCCGAAGCAGGCTCCGGCGGAGACGGTCGTCGCGACCAAACCTCGTTCCCGCAGCGCGCGCAGCGTGTCCGAGAGCCCAACCGGAAGCGCTCCGCCCGCCACCTGGACGTAGGCCACGCGAGCCCCCGCGAGCGCCGAGCAGACAGGCGCCACCTGGCTGTGCAGGGAACAGCAGACGATCGGTAGGCCGCTTAGCGCGTCCGCCACCGGGCCGTCCTCCTCGGCATGGCGAACGGCGTGCTGAACGGGGGTGTAGGGAAGCTTCATCACGTGGGCGGCCGGCGGCGGCGGCAAATCGAGACCGCGTGTCAGATTGAGGTGGAGGACGTCGAAGCCGCCGGAGCCCAGTTCAAGCTCCCGCGCCTGGACGTTGACGACGACCTCGTCGCCGACCGCGATCGCACCGGTGAGTTCCGGGTACGCGACGCAGGCTTTCCCGTCGACTTCACAGCGAACGAGGCCTTCGTGCTCCTCCGCGATCGCCGTGACTGTGCCGCGGCGAAGGCTAAGAGTCATCGCGCGCGACCTCAACAAGCGCGAGTGTCACGTCGACCATCCGCTCGAGGTCCGCGACCGCGATCCGCTCGTCCGGCGTGTGGATGTCGGTCATCCCGTTGGCGAGGTTCACGCACTGGAGGCCTCGCTCGTTGAAGACGTTCGCGTCGGCACCGCCGCCGCTGAGGCCGTACCTGGGCTCGACGCCGGTCCGCTCCAGCGCGGCCGCCGCGAGGCGCACCGGCTCGTCGTCGCGCTTGAACCGATAACCCCGCGCGCTCGGATCGACCGACGTCTCGACGTCGCAATCGCCGAGCTGGGCCGCGAACGTGATCGTCTCGAGCATCTCCTGCACCAGTTCCCCGAGCTTGCGTTCGTCGTGGCAGCGAGCCTCGGCGGCGAACGAGCAGCGCTCCGGGACGATGTTCCGGGCCGTGCCCCCCTGAATCTCGCCGACGTTGGCGGTTGTCTCCTCGTCGAGGCGGCCGAGCCGGAGATCGGAGATCGCACGTGCAGCAGCCGCGATGGCCGAGCGCCCGTCCTCGGGGTACATGCCCGAATGCGCGGCGCGGCCGTGGAACGAGGCGTCGAGCTTGCACTGGTACGGCGCTCCGAGAATCACCTCACCGATCGGCCCCGCGTGGTCATAGACGTAGCCGAGCCTCGCGTTGAGGCGTTCGTGATCGAACGCCTCGGCACCGCGCAGCCCGACCTCTTCCTTCGGCGTGAACAGGAGCTCGATCCCTCCGTGGGGACGATTCTCGGCGACGATCCGCCTCGTCGCCTCGAGCATTGCCGCGACGGCGGACTTGTTGTCCGCGCCCAGGATCGTGCCGCCCGCATTACGGACGACTCCATCCTCGACCACCGGCTCGATCGCCCCCTCGGGCGGCACGGTGTCGAGGTGGGCGCAGAAGAACAAGGGCGCGCCTCCGGCGTTCGGCTCGATCCGGCAAAGCACGTTGCCGATCGTCGAGTCGATCCTCGACCCGGCGCCGTCCTCGTCGACGGGGAGCGCCAGCGATCGCAAAAACCCGACCACCTGGTCGGCGACCGCGCGTTCCTGTCCCGAGGGGCTCGGCACACGAGCCAGCTCGAGAAAGAGCTCAGCGACCTCGGGCAGCCCGTCGTCCACAGGCCGATCTTGGCAGAGGCGTGCTAGGCGCCCGCGGAGTAGGCGGCCGCGCCGACCCGCTCCCGTGAGCGGGCGAGCGCAGCACCCAAGAACTCCCGGAAGAGCGGAGCGGGCCGCGTTGGCCGCGACTTGAACTCGGGATGGAACTGGCTCGCGACAAACCAGGGATGGTCGGGCAGCTCGACGATCTCGACGAGGCGGTCCTCCTGGAAGGTTCCCGAGACGACCAGGCCGGCGTCGACGAGGCGCGGCCGGAAGTGGTTGTTGACCTCGTAACGGTGCCGGTGTCGCTCGTGGATCACCGCCTCGCCGTAGGTCTCGTGCGTTCGCGTCCCCGGGGTGATTTCCACCGCTTGCGCGCCGAGCCGCATCGTCCCGCCGAGATCCTCGATCTCCTTTTGTTCCGGCAGCAGGTCGATCACTGGATACGGGGTCTCGGGATCCATCTCGGTCGAGTTCGCTCCCTCGAGGCCGACGACGTGGCGCGCATACTCGGAGACCGCGACGTGCATGCCGAGGCAGATGCCGAGGTACGGGATGCCCCGCTCGCGCGCGACCCGGCACGCGAGGATCTTGCCCTCCCAGCCCCGCGAGCCGAAGCCGCCCGGCACGAGCACGCCGTCGACCTGTTCGAGCTCGGCTTCTGCCTCCTCGAGCGACATCCCCTCCGCGTCGACCCAGCGCACGTTGACCATGCAGCCGTGGTGGACGCCTGCGTGATTGAGCGCCTCGTGCACGGACAGATAGGCGTCCTGGAGCTTCACGTACTTGCCGACGAGCGCGATCTGCACCTCGCCATCGCGCTCGCGGATGCGCTCCGTCAGCTGCAGCCACTCACCGAGATCGGCCTCTTGTGCGGGCAGGCCGAGCTTCTCGCAGACGAGCGTGTCGAGGCCTTCTTCCTGGAGCGCCGATGGAACGAGGTAGAGGTCGGGGACGTCCTGGTTCGAGACAACAGCCCGGGTATCGATGTCGGCGAAGAGGGCGATCTTCTCGCGGATGTCGGCCGAGAGCGGCCCTGTCGAGCGCGCGACGACGATGTCGGGGTGGATACCGATGCGGCGCAGCTCGTTGACCGAGTGCTGCGTCGGCTTCGTCTTCAGCTCGCCCGCCGAGTCGACGAACGGGACGAGCGTCACGTGCAGGTAGCAGATGTTCTCAGCGCCGGCCTCGCGCCGGAACTGACGCATCGCCTCGAGGAACGGCAGCGATTCGATGTCGCCTACGGTGCCGCCGATCTCGGTGACGACGACGTCGCAGTCACTCGCCTCCGAGGCGCTACGGATCCGCTCCTTGATCTCATTCGTGATGTGCGGGATCACCTGCACCGTCGAGCCGAGGTACTCGCCGCGACGCTCCTTGCGGATCACGCGCTCCCAGATCGAGCCGGCAGTGTGGTTCGAGTTCCGTGAGAGGTTCTCGTCGATGAAGCGCTCGTAGTGGCCGATGTCGAGGTCCGTCTCGGCACCGTCCTCGGTCACGAACACCTCTCCGTGCTGGAACGGGCTCATCGTGCCCGGGTCGACGTTGATGTACGGGTCGAACTTCTGGACCTGGACCTTCAGGCCACGCGCTTTCAGGAGTCGTCCCAGCGAGGCGGCGGTGATGCCTTTGCCGAGGGACGAAACGACGCCGCCGGTGACGAAGACGTATTTCGGCGGCCGCGAGACTACGGTTGCCTCCCGAGCGCGTCGAGCTCGCGCAGCACCGGCGTGCGCTCGATCAACTCGCCCAGCGAGCGCGTCTCTCCGAGGAGGGTGAGGCTGGCAAGCGCGCCGATCGCGGCCCAACGGCCTCGTCCCGTGAGTTTGCTCACGGAACTCAAGCCTAGCATCGCGCCCAGCGCGTTCGCTCCCGAGTCCCCAAGCATGGCCATCTCCCGGAGATCGTAAGGCGCGAGCATGACGGCGGTCCCGAGGGGTGCGCCCGCCAGCGGGGCGACGAGCAGGTAGGCCTTGAGCGCGCGGCCAGGGCGCGTGTCGAGCTGGTTGAGAAAGTTCGCGGCCAGCCCGACGAGCAGCGCGCCCGAGAGCCTGCGCGTCGCGAAGAGGCCCACGAGCGGGATGCCGAGGAGCTTCAGCACGCCCGTCGTCCGGCGGCTGCCGACGTGCGCGCGGAAGCCCCGCTCGGTGCCGCTCCAAAGATCGTCGGCGAGGCCGATTGCCGCGACCGCGGCGATCGCCGGGTCGAGGCGCAGGCCGACGAGCCAGCCCGTGAGCGGCAGCCGCAGCCCGCGGTGATTGACGGCCGTCGGGCCGCAGGCGAGCAGCGCATCGATCAGCTGGCGGCCCCGGTGAAAGAAGCCGGCGGGGTTGCGACCCGTGGCGCGGTGGCGCAGGGGCAACTCGAGCTCGGAGACCCGCAGACCTCCGCGAACGGCGTCGACGGTCATCCGCACCTCGCAACCGAAGCCGGCGGCGAGCGGGAAGCACGCCTCGCGAGCCGCCTGCGAGAGCGCGCGCTGACCGGAGAGCGGCTCCCGTGGCGAAAAGCCCGAGAGGCGGCGAACGAGCATCCGTCCTGCGCGTTTGGCGATCCCGAAGCCGCCGCCCTGGCGGGCGGTGAACGCTGCGATCGCAAGGTCGCCATCGGCAGCCGCGAGCTCTGCGAGATCTCCGTCGAGATCGGCGTCGACAAGCAGGACTCGTCCGGCAGGCGCTGCGCGCTCGGCGAGCGTCAGCGCCTGCCCCTTGCCGCGCGCCGGCAGACGGAGCACCCGAGCGCCCGCACGCTCCGCCGCGGCGGCGGTCCCGTCGCGGGAGCCGTCGTCGGCGACGATCACCTCGGCGGCGGGGAAGGCGACGCGGAGCGACTCCACGGTCCGCGCGATCTCGGACTCCTCGTCGCGCGCAGCGACGAGGACGGCTGCGATCTCAGCCACCCTGCCGAGCCGTATCGAGGGGCGGCAGTACCCCGTCTGCCGCGCTCGGCTTGACACCGTAGTGACCCGCCTTGGCCCCGTCCAAGAGCAGCGTGAGCGCGAAGCGGCCGATCGCCTCGTCGACGTCGTCCACGCTCGAGATCCCGTTCCGCTGGAACGCCTTGACGGTCGACTGGCTCGAGTCGGTCGTCTCGACGCCGACGACCGGGACGGGGGCGGCGATCAGGCCCGAGTAGAAGCCGGCCAGGAACTTCGCCGTCCCGTCGTACTGCTTGCCAGCGGTCCGCACGACGATGACGCCGTCGGCTGAGCGCTTCTCGCTGCCGGCCCGCTCCGCGACGAGCTGCTCGGCGAGGGTCGACCAGAGCGGGGTCTTCCCGCCGGCCGCGAGCTCCTCGGCCAGACTCTTGCCGAGCGCGGGCAGGCGGGTGTCCCCCACGTAGCGCGCAAGTGCGGGATCGCCGGCAAGCGTGTTGTCGATCTGAGGGACGTCCAGCGGGAACTTCAGTGCGCGAACCCGCACCCAGCCGCTCGCTCCTGCGTCGGTGAGCGCCTGCTCGAGGCTCGCCCGGACATGCGGATCGGACGGCCCGAGGAAGACGAGCGCGATCCTCTTCCCGCGCAGGCGGTTCGCCATCAGCTCTGGGTACGTGTCCGTCACGAACGCCTGGGTTGCCCGCTGCTGGGCCGCGAGGTTCTTCGCCTTCGTCTGTGCATCGGCGAGGTCGCTGTGGAGCTTCGCGATGCGCTGCTCGAGCAGTCCCCGCACGCCCTTGTCGACATAACCGCGGTCTGCGATCCCGACCCCGACGAGGATCCCGATCACGAGTGCGAGGAAGACCGCCGCAAGGGACGCCACGTGGTAGCGGAGGTCGAACATGCCTCTAGGCCTCCGCCCCAGTCTGGCACAGGGCATAGAGGCGCGTCAGAGCTTTCTGCGGGAGCGACCTGCTGACGCCTGCGAGGAGCGGCGCGCTGACCGTCAACTCGGCCCGCGTACGGTCCGCCGCAGCTTCGGTCAGCCGCAGCTCGACGTCGATTCGGGCTTGGACGAACTGCCAGGACGCAAACTCGGGCGGCCTGACCTCGAGGAAGATGAGCGTTCCGGCGACGTCCGGTTTCCGACCCACGACGTAGGTCGGCCGGCCGAGGCCGCGGATGCTCCAGCGGGCGCCGGGCGCCAAGCCGCGACGGTCGGGCTGGATGCCGTTGATGCCCGGCCACCAGTCACCGAGGTGGTTCGGCTCGGCGAGAAACGCCCAGACATCCTCTCGGGGCGCCAGCAATTCCCGGGCTGCGGCGTAGGACGGCATCTAGAGGAATCGTTGCTGTTTTTGTGCAACCCGTCACGCCGGCGCGCGCGATCGGTGCTGGACGGGCTCGCCTAGGGGATCCCGATCAGGTCACGGAGCCGGTCGGTCAGCAGGCCGATCAGCCTCCGCAAGGTCGGGGAGACTGCGATCGCAACGACGATCGCGCCGAGGCCCGCGAGCGCCAACGTGAACAGTGGCATCAAGCCGACGCGCCGCGAGACGAGGCGCGAGACGCCCTTCGCGTCGATCAGGATCTCCCCCACTTTCAGCCGCGTGACGAAGGTCGACGACATGCCGGCGCGGTTGCGCTCGAGAAACTCGATCAGGTTGAAGTGCGTGCCGACGGCGACGATCAGCTCGGCACCCTTCTCGTAGGCAAGCAGGAGCGCGACGTCCTCGCTGATCCCCGGCGCCCGGACGACCTGGTACTCGACCCTGAGCGAGTCGATGCGCTCCCCTCCCGGCGCGTCACCGTCGGTATAGGCATGAACGACCTTCTCCGCCCCGGACTGGAGCGCCCGGTCGGACACCGAATCCATGTCCCCGACGATGACGTCGGGCTTGTAGCCGGCCTCGAGCAGCGCGTCGGCGCCGCCGTCGACGCCGATCAGCACCGGCTTGAAGTCGCGGATATACGGACGCACGATCCGGAGATCGCGCTTGTGCCCGGGCCCGCGCGCGACGACGAGCGCGTGTCGGTCCCTGAACCGCGTTTGCAGCGGCGGGAAGTCGATCCCCTCGGAGAGCAGGCGGCCCTCTTCGCGTAGGTAGCGGAGCGTGTTGTCGGCAAAGGATTCGAGCGCCTCCGTCACCCGGCCGCGCTGTTCCGCGATCGCCCGGGCGAGCACGTCTGCCGAGAGCGTCTGCCCCGCAGCGACACAGTCGCCGTTTCGAAAGACGCTCGCCCCGCGGACGGTGAGCAACTCCCCTTCGGAGACCTGGTCGAAGATCGGCGCACCCGGCGCATCGATCAGACGCACACCGCCCCGGACAAGGAGGAGCGGCCCGGGATTCGGGAAGCGGCCGCTCTGGGAGCTCGCCACATTGACGACGACCCGTACGCCCGACTCGAGCAGCTCCTCCGCGGAGACGCGGTCGAGATCGGTGTGATCGATCACGGCGACGTCGTCCGGGCCGAGTCGCCGAACGAGGTTCTTCGTACGCCGGTCGAGCTTCGCGGCGCCTGTGAACTCGATGAAGCTATTCACTTTGCACGGCGGACAGGAACTCCTGGCCGCCGAGCATACGCTCGATTTCCGCTCGTCGCTCGCCTTCTCCGAGAGCTTCGATGCTCGTGTGCGTCGGATCGCCGGGCAGCTTCTCGACTCGGAAGTGGCGGTCGGCGCGGCTCGCGATCTGGGGCAGGTGGGTGATCGTCAGCACCTGGACGCGCGTTGCCAGCCGTTCCAGCGTCTCCCCGACCGCGTGCGCGGTCTGACCGCCGATCCCGGCGTCGATCTCGTCGAAGACGATCGTCTCGCCGCCTCCGACCGCGGCGATCGCCAGCGCGATCCGCGACAGCTCTCCACCCGACGCCGTTTGTGCAACAGGCGCGAACGGCAGGCCGGCATTGGGACGGATCTCGAATGCCACCATGTCGGCTCCGGTCGCACCGGGGCTCGGCGCGGGCGACAGCTCGACGCGGAACTCGCCCTCGCCCATGCCGATCCCCTCGAGCTCGGCGGCAACCGCGGTCGCGAATGGCTCGGATGCCGCCAGCCGCGCCTCGTGCATGGCGGTCGCCACCTCCCCGACGTGCCGCTCCGCCGCGTCGACCGCCTTCGCCGCGGCCGCCACCGGGTCGGCGCCGTCCTCGAGCGCGTCGAGCTCCGCCTGAGCCTCGCCGGCTCGAGCGAGCAGCTCCTCGTACGAATTGCACCGAAACCGCCGCTTCGCCTCGGCGATCCGGTCGAGCTCGGCCTCGACCTGCTCCAGCCGGTCCGGCTCGGCCTCGAGCGAGGCGAGAAAGCTTCGCAGCTCGGTCGCCGTCTCTCGCAGGCGGAGCTCCGCGTCGCGAAGTTCGTCGCCGGCACGCTGAAGCTCGGGGGCGAGCGCTTCGAGCGGCGAAATCGCTCGCTCGGCGAGCGCAACGAGAAAAGCGGCACCCTCGCCGTCGTCGGGCGCCAGCGCATCACCGGCGGCGCCCGCTCCGGCTGCCAGCTCGGTCACATGGCGCAGCCGCTCCCGCTCGGCGCGAAGCGCCTCCTCGTCCTCGGCTTCCATTCCGAGCGTGTCCTCGACCAGAGCTCGCAGCTCGGCGAGTCTTGCCTCGGCGGCCTCGGCCCCGCCCTGAAGCTCGGCATGCCGGCGCCGCGCGGCCTGCAGCTCGCGCCAAGCGACTCGCGCGGCGACGCGGCGCCGCAGCTGTCCCTCGCCGCAGAACGCGTCGAGCACGTCGAGCTGGTAGGAGACCCTCGCTAGCCGCCTCTGCTCGAACTGGCCCGACATCGCCAGCACGCGCTCGGCCGCTGCTGCCACGTCGTCGCGGGCCGCCGCACGGCCCCATGCATATGCGCGCGTGCGCCCGTCGGCGAACACCCGCCTGGCGAGGACGAGGCCTTCCTCGTCCTCCGGCCGCAGCTCCGCCAGCGCTTCGAGCCCCTCTTCGTCGAGCAGGCCGTCGGGCAGGTCCAGTTCGGCCTCGACGTAGGCCTCCTCGCCGCCCGCTCCGACGAGGGCCGCGTCCCCGCGCGAGCCCAGGAGGAGTCCGACAGCCTGGGCGAGGATCGTCTTGCCGGCACCCGTCTCGCCCGTGATCGCATTCAAGCCCGGCGAAAGCTCCAGCTCGGCGTCACGAATCAGGACCAGGTTCTCGATGCGCAGCCGGCGCAGCACGCGCACGATGGTACGCACCGCATCGGCTCGCGACTACGGTCGCTCCGGGACCTGGCCCTACGAGGCGAAGGTTTCCCTGTACCGGCTGAAGAACGTCCGCTCCGGCAGGGTCGCGAGTAGCGACTTGTGCTCGCTGAGGTGCACGTCGACCTGCTGCCCCGGCTCGAGCTTGCCGACCTCCATGCCGTCGACGATCACGGTCACGGAGCCGTCCCGCGTGTGGTTCGTAACGGTCAACGGGCGGTCGTGCGGGACGACGAGCGGCCGCACGTGCAGCGAGTGCGGCGCCACGAACGTGATCGCCATCGCGTCCAGACCCCAGACGAGCACCGGCCCGCCGTTCGAGAGGTTGTAGGCGGTCGAGCCCGACGGTGTCGAGCAGATGACACCATCGCAGGGCAACACACCGAGATCCTCGCCGCCGACCGCGTAGCCGAGCTCGACCATCCGGCCGAGCCTCGAACTCGTCGCGAAAACGTCGTTCACGGCCTGCCAGGTCTTACCGGCAATCTGTACGTCCAGCGCCGGCAGCTCGACGACCACGAAGTCGCCCCCGAAGACGCGTTCGAGGCCACGCTCGAGCTCGTCGGCCTCGATCGAGGTCAGGAAGCCGACGCGGCCGAAGTTGACCCCGATGACCGGCACCCCCGTGTCGAGGAAGCGGTGGAAGGCCCGCAGCATCGACCCGTCCCCGCCGAGCGTGACCGCAAGATCGAGCCCGTCGTCCTCGCCGCCCACCTCGATGCCCAGCGATTCCGCGAGCCGCTCCAGGCGCGAGACGGCGTCCTTGACGACCTCTGCATGGTTGTGCATGACGACCGCGACGCGCTTCACCGGCTTACCCGACTGCATCGGCGATCCAGGCGTCGAGCTCGGGGGAGAGTCGGGGGCTGGCTCGCTTGACGAGATGGAGGAAGAGCTCACGATTGCCTTTCGGTCCTGGCAGACCCGAGTCTACGACCCCAGCGGTCTCCGCTCCCCACACGAGCGCGGCCTCGCCCAGTTCCTTCGCGACCCGCCGGCGGGTAGCCGTATCCCGGACGACGCCGCCGTGTACGTCCCTGCGTCCCGCCTCGAACTGCGGCTTCACGAGCACCACCGCCTCCCAGCCCGGCGCCGCGAGCTCGAGCAGCGGCGGGAGCGCCTTTTGGATGCTGATGAAGGAGACGTCGCAGACGATCAGCTCAGGCGGAAACGGCAGCTCGGCGACTTTGCGCGCGTTCGTTCGCTCGAGAACGGCGACTCGGGAATCCCCACGGATGCGGGGATGCAGCTGGCCGTAGCCGACGTCCAGGGCGATCACACGCCTTGCGCCGCGCTGGAGCAGAACGTCGGTGAAGCCGCCTGTGGAGGCACCGACGTCGAGGCAGTCGCGCCCGGCCGGATCGACGGCGAACGCGTCGAGCGCGTTCGCGAGCTTGATCCCGCCGCGCGAGACATACGGTTCTCCCTCCGTCACCTCGAGCTCCGCGGACTCGTCCACCTGCTCGCCGGGCTTCTGGTGCCCGGGCACACGGCCGGCTAGTAGGAGCACCTGCGCCTGGGTGCGGCTCTCGGCGAGCCCGCGCTCGACCAGCAACACATCGACCCGTTTCTTCACGCTCCTATGATCGCGGTCGTGGCCGTCTTGCAAGGCGAACGGGTGCGCTTGCGGCCGCTCGAGGCCGGCGACGTCGAGCGGCTCGTCGAGATCGGGGCGGAGCCCGAGATCACGCGCTGGTGGGGCGAGATCACGCGAAAGCACTTGCTCGACAAAGTCGAGGGGCGTGACGACGCGACCGCCTTTGCGATCGAGCACGAAGGCGAAGTGGTCGGGCTGGCGCAGTTCTCGGAGCCGGGCGAGGACGAGTTCGAGCACGCGAACATCGACCTCTTCCTGACCGCGTCGCTGCACGGCCGCGGTCTCGGCCGCGACGCCGTGCGGACGCTCGCCAGCTGGCTGGTCGGCGAGGGCGGCCATCACCGCCTGACGATCGACCCAGCGCTCGCGAACGAGCCGGCGATCCGCGCCTACGAGGCCGTCGGGTTCAAGCGTGTGGGCGTCCTCCGCCGCTACTGGCGCGACCCTCAGGGCGTCTGGCAGGACGGACTGCTGCTCGACCTGCTCGCGGACGAGCTCAGGTAGTTCGAGTCGCCAGGCCGGCGACGATCTCCTCGAGCACTTCGGTGTCGGCGTCGATCGCGCCCAGGCGTGACCGAGCGCGTTCGGCAGCCTCGTCGGCGAGCCTACGAGCGCCCTCCTCGCCGTGGCTCAGGACGTAGCCGTCGCCGTCGAGGATGTCGTCGACGACCTGGAACAGCATCCCGAGCTCGTCCGCAAAGTCGCGCCACGGCTTCTGGTCGGCGTCCGGCAGCTCGGCGACCCACAGCGCGCAGGCGATCGATGCGTAGAAGAGGCGGCCGGTCTTCAGGCGGTGGATCTCCTCGAGCGAGTAGCCGAGCTCCTTCGTGTCTGCGTGCTGGCCTCCGATCATTCCGAGCGTCGCCTGGACGAGCTCCCGCGCGACGAACGGGGTCGGATAGGACAGCGCCAATCGGATCGCCTCGGCAAGGAGCGCATCCCCGGCGAGAATCGCGGTCGCCTCGTCGTACTGCGCCCACGTGCTCGGCCGCCCGCGTCGGAGCTCGTCGTCGTCGAGCGAGGGCAGGTCGTCGTGGACGAGCGAGAAGTTGTGGACGAGCTCGATCGCGGCACCGGCCGGCAGGAACTCCTCGGCCTCGCCGCCCAGTGCCTCGCCGGTCGCGAGACAGAGGACCGGCCTGATCCGCTTGCCGCCGCCGGCGAGCGCATAGCGGATCGGCGCGGCGAGCTCGCCGAGCTCGGGAGTCAGTGCGAGCTCGTCGAGATAGCCCTCGACCATGGAGGCCAACTCACTCGGGCTCGTCATCCGGCCTCCTTCTTCGCTTTGGCCAGCTCTGCCTCGACCTCTTTCGCGATCTCTGCAAGCTCCGAGAGAATCTCGATCGCGCGGTCCGGGTCCTGCGTCGATTCGAGCTCCTGCCGCGTGCGCTCCAGGCGCTCGAGCAGCACTTCCGCGCGTTGCAGGCTGTCTTCCGCGCTCATCTACATCTTCTCCAAGCGTTCCACGCCTCGATGTTTCCACAGACCTGGCTCAACGGCCGTGCCGCGCATGTCGGCACGGCCTCTCACACGGCATCCGCAAGCGATGCCTCAGGCGACCTCCTGCTCGCGTGCGATCCGTCCCAGAATCCCGTTCACCAGCCGGCCTGCATCCTCCGTCGCGTACCGCTTGGCAAGAGTGACGGCTTCGTCGATCGCCACCTCCAGTGGGACGCTGCCCTCTTCGAGCTCGTAGGTCGCCAGGCGGAGGATGTTCCGCTCGACGGCGCCGAGGCGGTCCGCGGTCCAGCCCTCCGACGCCGCCGTGATCCGGCGGTCGAGCTCGTCGACACGGGCAGCGACCGCCTCGGCCGTTTCGCGGGCAAACTCGTCCACCTCGCCCTCGTACAAAGAGGCCAGTGGCTGGCCGGTCACATCCCACTGGTAGAGCAGAAAGAAGGCGGTCCGGCGAGAGGCCCTGCGGCTGAGCGTCACACGAGCTCCTCGATCGCGACGTCGACGCTCCGGACCTCGACCCCGCACATCTGCTCGAGCGCAGTTGCAACCTGGCCCTGGACCTCTTCGGCCAACTGCGGCAGGACCGCGCCGTAGCCGGCCGCAAGGCGTAGCGTGACGGTCGCGCTGCTGCCGTCGACCTCGACGTCCACGTTGCGGCGTGGGCGTCTCACCCGTGCCCCCTCCGCCCGCTCGGCCGCGCGGACGACGATTCGCGCCAGCGTCGCGGCGGGCACGCAGACCGTTCCCTCGGGCTCGTTGATCACGAGCTGGTCGCTCATTCGACCGTCACCGCGAGCCGCTCGCCCGACTCCTCGAGGAACGAGGTTGAATAACGCCCGCTCGCGAATTGCTCGCTGCGCAGGATCTGGATTGCCAGCTCGCGCGTCGTCGGGATCCCCGTTACCGAGAGCTCTCCGAGCGCGCAGAGCGAGCGGGAGATCGCCGCCGCGCGGTCATCGTCCCAGACCACGAGCTTGGCGAGCAGGGAGTCGTAATACGGCGGCACGGTCGTTCCGGCCTCGACAAACGTGTCCAGCCGCACCCCCGGCCCGAGCGGGGGCCGGAAGCCGGTGATCCGACCCGGCGCCGGCGCGAAGTCGCGCGCGGGGTTCTCGGCGTTGATCCTGATCTCGATCGCATGCCCACGACGCGGCGCGCGGCCGGTCGCCGGGAGGGCCTCCCCGGCGGCGATCCGCAGCTGCTCGCGCACGAGATCGATCCCCGTCACGAGCTCCGAGACCGGATGCTCGACCTGTAGGCGGGCGTTCAGCTCGATGAAGTAGAAGCTCTGATCCGGCCCGACGAGAAACTCGAAGGTGCCGGCGTTGCGGTACCCGATCGCCTTCACAGCACGCTCGGCAGCCGCCTCCATCTCCTCACGAGTCTCCGGCGAGACCCCGGGCGAGGGCGACTCTTCGATCAACTTTTGGTGCCGGCGCTGAATCGAGCACTCGCGCTCGCCGAGCGTGAGCACGCCGCCCTGAGCGTCGGCGAGCACCTGGATCTCGACGTGCCGCGCCGGCCGGACGAGCTTCTCCACGTAGAGGCTTCCATCGCCGAAAGCCGCCTCGGCCTCGGCGGCAGCGGTCCGGAACGCCCCCTCCAGCCCATCGTCGGCGTCGATGATTCGCATCCCTTTGCCGCCGCCCCCGGCGGCGGCTTTCAGGAGGACGGGGTATCCGAGCTCCGCAGCGAGCGAACGAGCCTCCATGGGCGAGACGGTTCCGTCGCTGCCGGGCACGAGCGGAACCCCTGCGCGCTTCAGCTCGGCCTTCGCCTGCACCTTGTCGCCCATCCGGGCCATCACCTCGGCGGTCGGCCCGACGAAGACGAGCTCGTTGTCCTCGCAAGCCGCAACGAAAGCCGGGTTCTCGGCCAGAAATCCGTAGCCGGGGTGGATCGCCTCGCAGCCGGTGGTCGTCGCTGCCGCGATCACGGAGGGGATGTTCAGGTAGCTCTGTGACGCCGGCGCCGGCCCGACCGCGACCGCGCGGTCGGCGAGCCGGACATGCATCGACTCCTTGTCGGCCGTCGAGTAGATCGCAACCGCCTCGATCTCGAGCTCGTGCAGCGCACGGATCACGCGGACGGCGATCTCGCCGCGGTTCGCTACCAGGACGCGCGAGAACACTAGAGGCCCAGCGGGCGGCCGTTGATCCGTTCCAGTTCGAAAACTGAGGCGTCGCTCGCGATGCCGTCTGAAGGCCGTGCCGGCTTTGCCGGTGCGACCGTCTTGACCAGGTTCATAGTCCCAACGGCCTTCCGTTGATCGGTTCCAGCTCGAAAAGAAGCTGGCCGAACTCGACCGGCTCGGCGTTGCCGACGTGGATCGCGCTCACGACCGCTTCGACATCCGCCTTGACCTCGTTCATCAGCTTCATCGCCTCCAGGATGCAGAGCGTCTGCCCGGGCCCGACCGCATCACCTTCCTCGACGAACGGGGGCGCGCCGGGCTGAGGGGCGCGGTAGAAGGTGCCGACCATCGGCGCCTCGATGCGGACGATGCCGTCGCCGGGCGCCGGAACCGACGGAAACTCTTCCTCGTCCTCCGTCTCATCGCCCTTCTCGGCGGCAGCGAGCACCGGGTCGATCGGATCAGGCGTCCGACGTACCGAGACGCGCATCCCGCCTTCGTCGATCGTGATCTCCCCCACTCCCGACTCCTGCACGATCCGGACGACCTCCCGAATCCGCTCGGCGCGCGCCTGGTCGACGCCGCTCGCGCCCAGCGAATCGGCCCCCGTGTGCCGGCCGCGAATTGCCTCGAGCAGCGGGCGCGCCTCGTCGCCGAAGAGCGCGAGCAGCAGCAGCTCCTCATCGCTTGCGGCGAGTCCCTCGGCCTCGTCGCTCAGCCTCTCCAGATCGACCGGCTCCGGGTCGGGGACGCCGTCGGCAAGCAGCTCGGCGGCGCGGCGGACGGTGGGATCGATCGAGCCCGGTGGAGAGCCGTAGCGGCCGGCGACGAGCGCCCGCAGCTCGTCGATCATCGTCTGGTACCGAGCGCCGGAGAGCACGTTCAGGAGCGCTTGCGATCCGAGAATCTGGCCGATCGGAGCGGCCAGCGGCGGCCAGCCGACCTCCTCGCGGACCCGTAGGAGCTCCGCGAGCACCTCGTCGAGACGGTCACCGGCCGACTGCGCGCGCAGGTGCGTATCGAGCGCGGCGACCAGGCCCGGCGGCACCCGGTGCTCTGCGGCGCGGACGGCGATGCGCGGCGCGACCGGCGTCACCGGCTCGTCCCCGATGTGCTCGTCGACGAGCTCGGACGCGCGCCAGAGGGCGTCGGCGTCGACTCCGGCGTCCTGGCCGAGGCCGGCGAGAGACGTCGCAAGCACCTCGCCGGAAACCCGGTGTAGGGTCAGCGCGATCGGGTACAGCGCGCACGAGACGAGATCGGCGCCCGCGCGGACAGCTTCGAGCGCGGCCGCGAGTGCGTTTCCGGCGGCGCCCTGGCAGTAGAGGCCCACGGGCAGGCCGCTCGCCTCTCGCAACGCCCCCACGAGCTCGTGGGCGCGATGGGGTTCGAGCGAGCTCGACGGGTCGTGGAGCAGGATGCGCACGGCTCCGAGGTCGGGCAGCTTCTTCGCCTGCTCGACGAGGTCCTCGGTCTCGCCGGTATGCCCCGAGCCGTAGACGAGGCCGGCGTCGAACTCCCGCTCCGCCGAGGTGATCGCCTCGCCCGCCTCACGCAGGTTGGAGACGTCGTTGAGCGGGTCGTGCAAACGGAAAACGTCGATCCCGCTCTCGGCCGCCGAGGCGACGAACCGCCGCGCAAAATCGGCGCCCACGGGCCGCGAGCCGACCAGGAATCGCCCCCGCAACGCCATCGCGAGCGGCGTCTTCGTCCGGGCCTTCAGCGCTCTGATCCGCTCCCAGGGACTCTCGACGCCACGGTGGACTGCGCTGTCGAAGACACCGCCGCCCGAGACCTCGAGGTACGCGAACCCGGCCCCGTCGAGGGTTTCGGCCAGCCGGAGCAGATCCGCCGTCGGCATCCGGCCCGCCAACGGCTCCTGGGACAGCAGCCGGATCGTCGTATCGACAAGCGCGGGCATCTGGACCCCGGAGCCTAGCGGGGCGGGAGCAGCCGTTTCTTCCGCCGAAAGGTGCTACGCGCGGGAGATGTAGCGCCGCTCGCGGGGGTCGACCTTGATCCGGTCGCCGGTGTTCACGAACAGCGGCACCTGCACGACGGCGCCGGTTTCGAGTGTCGCCGGCTTGGTCACGTTCGAGACCGTGTCGCCACGGACACCCGGCTCAGTCTCGGAGACCGTCAGCTCGACCGAGGCGGGGAGCTGAACACCCGACGGCTGGCCGTCCACCGTCAGCATCTGGACGGACGACGACGGCTCCATGAACTCGATCGCGTCGGCGACCGACTCGCGGGGAAGCGCCGTCTGCTCGTAGGTCTCCTGGTCCATGAAGACGACCTCGTCGCCTGACTCGTAGAGGTACTGCATGTTCTTGACCTCGGTGTGGACACGCGGGAATTTCTCGCCCGCACGGAAGGTGCGGTCGACGACCGCGCCGGTGTCGAGGTTTTTCACGCGTGTTCGTACGAACGCCCCGCCCTTGCCGGGCTTGACGTGCTGGAACTCGACGATTCGCCAGACGCCGCCGTCGAGCTCGATGTGCATTCCGTTGCGGAACTGGTTGGTGCCGACGATCTCGGCCATCAGCTCACCGTCACGAGCTCTTTCGGAAAGCTCGTGAGCACCTCCGGCTCGCCGTCGGTGATGATGACGAGATCCTCGATCCGAACGCCGCCCGTTCCTTCGAGGTAGATGCCCGGCTCGATCGTAAGGACGTTGTTCAAGGTGAGCACGTCGGTGGACGTCTGGGCCACGTGCGGCGCCTCGTGCACGTCGATCCCGACCCCGTGGCCGAGCCCGTGGCCGAACTTGTCGCCGAAGCCGGCGTCCGTGATCACGTCGCGGGCCGCCGCGTCCGCGTCCTTGGCTTCGGTGCCGGCGCGCGCGGCCTCGAGCCCTTTGAGCTGCCCTTCGAGACAGACGTCGTAGGCACGCTGGAGCTCGTCGGGAAGCTCCCCGGTCGCAAACGTGCGCGTGCAATCGGAGCAATACCCGTCGAGCACGGCTCCGGCGTCGATCACGATCGTCGTTCCCTGCTCGATCACGCGCGCGCCGCTGTCGGCGTGCGGACGGGCGCCGTTCGCCGCGGCGGCCACGATCGTGTCGAAGGCCTCCCGCTCAGCTCCGAGCTCGTGGAAGATCTCGAAGACCCTCCAGGCCAGGTCCCGCTCCTCACGGCCGACGAAACGTTCCTCGGCGATCCGCGCATAGGCCTCGTTCGTGATCGCGGCGGCCCGGCGGATCTTCTCGAGCTCGTCCTCGTCCTTGACCGCGCGCAGGCTCTCGACCAGGCCGACCCGCGGAACCAGCTCGAGGCCGGCGTCGCGGAGCCGCTCGAAGTCCCTGTAGATGAGGTTTGGGCTCTCGAAGCCGAAGGTGCCGTTGAGGTCACCGGTCAGGTAGGTGATCACGTCCCGCGGGGTTTCGACGAACTCGACATCAGGAACCTGGCGCGCGGCGCCGGCGTAGCGGAAGTCGGTGAACAGCCGAACGCGCTCCGGCTCCACGACGACCGCCACGTTCGAGCTGACGAACCCGGTCAGATACCGGACGTTCGCAGGGGTGGTGACGATCAGGGGCTCATCGAGCGCCTCGACGAGTTTTTGAGCGCGAGCGTTCATTCGCTCCTCGCAAGATATGCGAGCGCCTCGCGGTAGCCGTCCGGACCCTTACCGATCACTCGTTTTGCCGCGAGACCGGCAATAACCGACTTGCGGCGCCAGCCCTCTCTCTGGTGGATGTTCGAAAGATGAACCTCGACGATCGGCGCCTCGAAGAGCTCCAGCGCGTCGCGGATCGCGTAGCTGTAGTGGGTCCAGGCTCCGGGGTTGACGACCAGCCCGTCGGCCCAGTCGAGCGCGTCGTGGCACCAGTCGACGTACTCGCCCTCGTTGTTCGTCTGCCGGCAGGTGACGTTGAGCTCCAGCTCCATCCCCCATTCGAAGATGCGCGATTCGAGCTCGCGGATGTTCAGGCCGCCGTACAGTTCAGGGTCGCGCCGCCCGACGACATCCAGGTTGACTCCGTTGAGGACGGCGACCCGCATGCCTGGACCCTAGTCGGCGATCAGCTCGTCAAGCGCTCGGCGGACGTCGGTTTCGGGCGCGCTCGTCGTGTAGCCGCCGTCATCGCCGAGCAGGACGAGCGTCAGTTCGCCGCCGATCGATTTCTTGTCACGCTTCAGCGCCTCCCAGGCACGCTCGCGGTCGACCTTGACCGGCACCGGCGCCAGCACATCTACGACCGTTTCAGTCGGACGGCCCGACAGCCGTAGCGCGGCCAGCAGCCCGAGCGCGACCGCACGGCCGTGCGTGACGGTCTCGTAGCCGGTCCCGGCCTCGAGCGCGTGCGCGAAGGTGTGTCCCAGGTTGAGAACTTGCCGCGCGCCACGATCGTAGGGGTCGCGCAGACAGAGCGCGGTCTTGAAGGCCGCGCAGCGCCGCACGAGCTCCCCCTCGGGGAGCTCCCAGAACGGTTCGCCGGCGAGCAGCCCCGTCTTGACGACCTCCGCGAGCCCTTCGCGGCGCTGTTCCTCCGGCAGCGTCACGAGCAGCTCGGGATCGATCATCGTGCGTACCGGCCAGTGGAAGGCGCCGACCAGGTTCTTGCCCTCGGGGAGGTTGATCGCGGTTTTGCCCCCGATCGCGGCGTCGACCTGGCCGACGAGCGTCGTCGGCACCGCAATCCAGTCGATCCCACGGAGGTAAGTCGCCGCGACGAGGCCGGCGAGGTCGGTCGTGCAGCCGCCGCCGAAGGCGACGAGCGTCCCGCTGCGATCGAGCCGAAGCTCGCGCCACAGGCGCTCGGCAGAAGCAACCGTCTTCGCCTCCTCACCCGGCGGTACGGTCAGCACCGGGCCCTCGACCGGTGCCGGGTATAGCTCGAGCACGCGTTCGTCCGCGACGAGCCCAACAGGTCCGGGGACCAGATCCGCGGGCATCGCAGAAACGGTCACGCCGCCCGCGGCCAGGACGATGCCGTCGCCATCCTCGGCACGCGCGTCGGCGGCCTGCTCGTAGAGTGGCCGGCGTCGCTCGTACCGCCGCCGGAACTCGCCCTCTTCTCTCGCGAGCGGCCGGCGACTTCCCTGCGCGCGCGTCCACGCGGTGTCAACGTCGACGTCCAGATGAACCGTGAGAACGTCCAGGTTGTCGAGGAGGTTGCGCGTCTCGACCGCGCCGCCCCCGACGGCGATCACGCTCGGCTGGCGGCGCTCGGCCAGGTCGCGGGTGAACCGGGCCTCGAGCTCGCGAAACGCTGCCTCTCCCTTTTGCTCAAACAGCTCCCCGATCGGTCCCTCGGCCCGCTCGACCTCCTCGTCGACGTCGTAGAAGGGCCTGCCCAGCCGCAGCGCCACCTCGCGGCCCACCGTCGACTTGCCCGCGCCCATGAAGCCAATCAGCGCAAGATGCCTACCTAGTGCGGTTGCCAGTCGATCCGCTCCAGGTAGGCCTCGTGTGCGGCGACGAAGTCGCCGAGCGCGTCGCCGCCGAACTTCTCGCGGGCCGCTCGCGCGAGCTCGAACGCAACCGCCGCCTCGGCGACGACCGCGAGAGCCTCGACGGCGGAGACGTCGCTGCGTTCGACGAGCGCCTCGCCCGGCTCCCCGGTCTGGAGATCGACGGAGGCAAGCGGCTGCATCAGTGTCGGCAGCGGCTTCATCGCGCAGCGTAGGAAAACGTCCTCGCCGTTCGAGACGCCTCCCTCGATCCCGCCGGCGCGGTTGGACGTCCGTCGCAATCCAGTCTCCTCGCGGACGATCTCGTCGTGGGCGCCCGAGCCGCGCAGCCCCGCGAGCCCGAAGCCTTCGCCGATCTCGACTCCCTTGACCGCCTGGATTCCCATCACGGCCGCGGCCAGCCGTGCGTCGAGCCGCTCCTCCTTCGTCGCATAGGAGCCGAGGCCCGGCGGGACGCCTCGCGCGCGCACCTCGACGACGCCGCCGAGGGTGTCCCGCTCCGCACGCGCCTCGTCGACCTCGGCTTCGTCGGCGCCCGCTTCCGCGCACGCCTCGCCGCGCACCTCGATCCCGAGCTCGCCTAGTAGCGCCTTTGCAACCGAGCCCGCCGCAACCGCGACGGCCGTCTGCCGGGCGCTTGCGCGCTCGAGCGCGTCGCGGACATCTGCGAGCCCGAACTTCTGAGCGCCCGCGAGATCGCCGTGACCCGGCCGCGGCAGGGTCACCGGCTTCGTCCCCTTCCCGTCCGGATCGCCAGCGGGCGGCCAGGGGCTCATCCCCCAGGCCCAGTTCTTGTGGTCCCGGTTGCCGACGACGAGCGCGAGCGGCGTCCCGAGCGTGCGGCCGTGGCGAAGGCCGGCGAGCACCTCGACTTCGTCCTGCTCGAGCTGCTGGCGAGGACTGCGACCGTAGCCCTGCTGGCGACGGCGAAGGTCGGCGTCGATCGCATCGCGATCGAGCACGAGGCCCGCCGGCAGGCCGCTAACGATCGCGACCAGGGCCGGGCCGTGCGACTCACCGGCGGTTGTCAGCGTCAGCATCAGGCGGAGCGTACTGCGGCCCGCATCACGTCCACCGGGGCCGGCAAGGTCGTCCAGAGCTCGAATGACGCCGCCCCCTGCCGGACGAGCGCCTCGAAGCCGTCCACGACCTCGCAGCCTGCAGCGCGTGCCGCTTCGACGAGCGCGGTCGGACGGCCGTCGGCCCTGTATGCGAGGTCGACAATGATCTGCCCCGCCCGAGGCTCGACCAAAAGCTCGTCGCGGACCGGCGTTGCGTTCACGACCAGGTCCGTGTCCGTGGCTTCGGGCGGCCAAGTCCCACCCCGCGAGAACGCCCGCACCTCACCCGGCAACCCTTGCACGAGCGCCTTGGCAGCGCCGCCCGCGCCGATCAGGCAGACCCGCTCGGCCTCGATTCCCGCGACGATCGCCTTGTCCGTGTTGAAGCCGAGCAGACGGCCCTCCCGAAACACCAGCGTGTTGACGGCGGGTCCTTCGGCCTCGTCGCAGAGCTCGGCCGCCGCCTCCTTGTGGGGAGCCGTGACGTTCGCTCCCGCGAAGCCCAAGGCGGCGAGACCCTCGACCGCCGCCTCCAGCCCCTCGGGCGCGACCTCGCACGCGACGTAGGCCCAGTCGAGCCCGCGCGCGGCGAAGGCGGCGTTCTGCATCCTCGGCGAGAGCGACTCGGCCACCGGCTGCCCGACCAGCGCGACGAGCCGCGTCGAGCCCGAGATCTCGCCGGTCGGGTCACCCAAAACCGTGAGCGTTTTTGTAGTTGATGAACGCCCGTTCGCTGGCCGTGAAGAAGTGATGCACCTTGTCGGGCTTGCGGACGAAGTAGAGCCAATCGCCGGCGACGGGGTGCGCCGCAGCCTGGATCGACGCGAGCCCAGGATTCGCGATCGGCGTCGGCGGCAGGCCGACCCGCTTCCGGGTGTTGTACGGATTGTCGGAATTGAGCTGGGACTCGAGCAGCGACTGCGTGCCCGGCACGTGGAACGCGTAGCGGACGGTCGCGTCGATCCCGAGTGGCATCCGGTCGTGGAGGCGGTTGTAGATCACGCGCGCGATCTTCGGCCGCTCCTCGGGTGCCACCGCCTCCTTTTCCACCATCGAGGCGATCGTCAGCACGTCGTAGGGCGTCAGATTCTTCGAGCGCGCGTAGGCGAGATTGATCGTGCTCCAGTTCCTGCGGAAGGTCCGGAGCTGAGCGCTGACGAGCTGCGACGCGCTCGAACGCTCGGTGAACTGGTAGGTAGCCGGGAAGAGAAAGCCCTCGAGCGGGCGGCGGCCGAATCCCGGGATCAACCGCTTGTTCCCCGAGGCCGCGAGGTAACCCGGCTCGGCCAGACGCGGCTTGCGACCGCGCTCGTGGGTCGCGATCCCGGCGACGTCCTTGACGCGTGCCGCCATCTGGAGGCGGGTGAACCCTTCGGGAAAGACGATCCGGAACGGCTTCGGCGGTGCGGCGACGGTGGGCGTCTTGGCCTTGGGTCCCCGGTCCCTGATGCTCGCGACCGCGACGCCGAGCCCGATCAACGCGGCCAGCAGGACGCCCAGCGCAACCAGCCGGCGCCGCAGGACGACCCGCCGTGGCGGCCGCGCCCGCTCGGGGCGGCGCGGCTGGGGCGCGATTACTCCGCGCCTCTGCTGGACCACGCCAGGTAGCTCGTCAACAGGTGGGCCGCGGCTCGGGCATCGGCGGGCAGGTTACGGCTTCCAGGATCCTGCTCGGCGAGGTCGGTTGTGAAGCGTTCGTCGAACCCCTCGACGGGCACGTTCACCGCGCCCCTGAGCGCGTCGACGAACCGCTCGGTCTCCCGCGCCTGCTCGCCGCGCTCGCCGCGGAGAGTCAGCGGCATCCCGACAATGACGCGCTCTGCTCCCTCGCTGACGATCAGCTCGACGAGCCGCTCGATGCCGGCCTCTGAGCCGGCGCGCTCAATCACGCCTACCGGTCTAGCAAGCGTGCCGGTCGGGTCCGAGACAGCGACCCCGGTCCGCGCCGAGCCGTAGTCGAGCGCCAGGACCTTCACGCCTAGTGATCTAGATCAGTTGCAAGCGCGGCCCGGAGTGCATCTTCCGCCCGCTCGAGCGCCGCGTCGAGCTTGGCGGGATCCTTGCCGCCTGCGCGGGCCATCGTCGCGCGCCCGCCCCCGCCCCCGCCGACCTCGGCGGCCGCAGCCTTGATCACCTCGACCGCGTCGACCTTGCCCTCGAGCGAGCGGTCGAAGTTGGCAACGAGGTGAACCCGCCCGTCCTCGCTGCCGCCGAGCACGACCGCCGCCGGCTGACGCTCCTGCTTGATCCGGTCGGACTCCTCCAGCAGGGCGTCCATCGTCACGTCGCTCATCCGGCCCACGTAGAGGTTGACGCCTCCGATCTCTTCCTCGCTGCGAGGCGCGACCTCGGCTCGCTCGGTCTTCGCCGGCTGCCGCTTCGCCTGCTTCCGCGTTTCCGCCAGCTCTGCGCGCAGCTGCTCGGCTTCGCGGCTCCGCTCGTGCAGAAGTGCGAAGGCCTCGCCCGAGGTCACCGCCTCGATCCGCCGGGCACCCGAGCCAACGGATCCTTCCGAGAGGATCACGAATGGTCCGATCTCGGCTGTCGAACGAACGTGCGTGCCGCCGCAGAGCTCCCGCGAGTAGCCGTCGATCTCGACGATCCGGACCTCGTCGCCGTACTTCTCGCCGAAGAGCATCATGGCGCCGAGCTTGCGCGCTTCCTCGATCGGCGTCACGAACGTGCGGACCGGACGGTTCTGGAAGACGATCTCGTTCACGGCGTGCTCGATCTGCTCTCGCTCCTCGGCCGTCAGCGCCTGGGGATGGGTGAAGTCGAAGCGAAGTTTGTCGGGCCGCACCGCCGACCCCGCCTGTTTCACGTGCTCGCCGAGGAGATCGCGAAGCGCCTTGTGCAGTAGGTGCGTCGCCGTATGGTTCGCCATCGTCGGGAAGCGCACCGACCACGGCACAACCGCGCGGACACGCATGCCCTCGCCAAAGCCTTCGCCGCTGAAGGTCAGCACCTGGTCGTCGTCCAGCCGCGTCGCCTTGATCAGGTCGGCGCGCCCACCCGTCTCCTCGTTCTCGATGTAGCCCGCGTCGGAGACCTGGCCGCCGCCTTCGGGATAGAACGGCGACTGCTCGAGCTTCGCCTGGAAGGTGCCCTCGCCGAGATCCGCGTAGGCGAGGATCGCGGTCAGCACGTCCGTCCGCTCGTAGCCGACAAACTGCGTGCGCGGCGCCGACGCGCCGATCTTGATTTCGACGTCGAAGGCCGACCCCTGGCGCGAGCGCTCACGCTGCTCCTCCATCAAACGCGTGAACTCCTCCTCGTTGACCTCGAGGCCGCGCTCGGCGGCGAGCTCTTTCGTGAGCTCCCAAGGGAATCCGTAGGTGTCGTGGAGGCGGAACGCGTCCTCCGCCGTGATCTCACCCTTCGCGACCATCTCCTCGAAGAGCTTCTCCCCGCGCGCGAGCGTCTCGCGGAAGCGCTCTTCCTCGGCGCGGATCAGCTCGGAAACCTCGGCCCGGCGTTCCTCGAGCTCGGGGTAGACGGAGCCCATCTGCTCGCGCACGACGTCGGCCAGCTCGTACAGGAACGGCGGCTCGAGCCCGAGCCGACGGCCGAACTGAACCGCGCGCCGGATCACCCGGCGAAGTACGTAGCCACGAGCCTCGTTCGACGGCGCGACGCCCTCGGCGACGAGAAACGCCGCCGTTCGCGCGTGCTCGACGACGACGCGGTAGGCCTTCGTCGCTTCCTCGGAGGAGCCGTAGGCAGCGCCTGCGCGCTCGCCGATCCATGCCAGTAGCGGCTGAAAGGTGTCGATATCGAACAACGAGTCGACACCCTGCGTCAGCATCGCCGCCCGCTCGAGGCCCATGCCTGTGTCGATGTTCTGTTGCGGGAGCGGGGTCAGCGTTCCGTCGTCGGCGAGGTCGTACTCCATGAAGACGAGGTTCCACACCTCGAGGTAGCGCTCGCACTCGCAGCCCGGGCCGCAGTCGGGCCGGCCGCAACCATGCTCCTCGCCGCGGTCGTAGTAGATCTCCGAGCACGGCCCACAGGGACCCGTGTCGGCCGCCTGCCAGAAGTTTTCGCTTCGGGGCAGACCGACGATTCGTTCACGAGGGACGTACCGCTCCCAACTCGCGATCGCCACCTCGTCCTCGTCGAGGCCCAGCTCGGGATCGCCGGCAAAGACGCTCGCCCAAACCCGGTCGGGATCGAGCTTCATGTGGACGGTCACGAACTCCCAGGCGTAGTCGACGGCACCGTCCTTGAAGTAGTCCCCGAACGAGAAATTGCCCAGCATCTCGAGGAAGCAGAGGTGTCGGTTGGTCAGGCCGACGTCATCGAGATCGTTCTGCTTGCCGCCGGCGCGCACCGCTTTCTGAACGGTCGTCACCCGCGGCGCGTCGGCCGGCTCCCCGAGAAACCAGCGCTTCATCGGCTGCATGCCGGCGACGATGAACAGGGTCGTCGGATCGTCGGCAGGCGGGATCACCGAGGCCGACGGCCGGCGCAGGTGACCCCGCTCCTCGAAGAAGGAGAGAAAGCCCTCGCGGAGCTCGGCGGTCGTGCGCATCGCGCTTTGATTCTAGGTGTCGTCCCCGCCGCGTCCGCCTAACTCGAACGCGGTGGCTCGCATGAGGGAAGTTGCGCGAGTCCGGCGCCGTGCAGCCGATGAAGACCCCTGGTGGTTGCCGCCCAACCGCTGCCGCTCTACCAGCGACAGCCGGCGCCTCGCCCCACCGGGCCGGCACCCAGGAGGAAGCGAAATGAAACGAGCTCTCGTTCTTGCCGTGGCCGTGGTCGGGCTCGTCCTGCCCGCCGCCGCGAACGCCGGCGGCTTTCAGGCCGTCGTGATTGCCAAGAATGCCAAGCGCAAGACCCTTGTCACCGCGTCCGCGAACGGGACCGTCCGCACGGTCCGCGGCCCGAAGTCCTTCGGCAAGATCGGCCTCGGTGCGCTCGTCGCAGTCCGCGCCCGCCGGTTGCCCGACGGCACCTTCGCCGCTGCTTCGACGAGGCAGCTCCGGCGAGTCAAGCAGGCCCGCGTGCAGGCGACGGTGGTCAAGCGGGCAGGCCGGAAGCTGTACCTCTCCGGCGGCGACAGCGTCTTCGCGTTCGGGCTCCGTAACGGCCCCGGCGCAAAGCTCCGGCCCGGTGACCGGGTGAACGCCTCCGCAAAGTTCGGCACGGCGCAGCTCTTCTGCGACGCCGTCAAGCCGGTCGGCCATGACGACGAGCTCGAGCTGGAGGGCATCTACCTTTCCACCCAGGACGGCGTGCTCGCGCTCGCCGTCCACGGCCGCGGGCTCGTCAAGGTGACCGTTCCCGACGACTTCGAGCTGCCCGAGCTGAAGCCGGGCGACGAGATCTCGCTGCACGCGACGGTCGAGCCCGACGGCGCCTTCACGCTCGTCAGCATCGACAACGAGGACGCGGGTGACGGATCGACCGGCGGCGGCGGCGACGGCGGCGTCGACATGGGCAACCGCGTCTTCACCGTCAGCGGCGTGCTCAGCTCGCTCACCTCGACGTCGCTCGGGGTCGAGGTCGACGGACACCCCGAGCCGGTGCGCTGCTCCGTCCCGCCCTCGCTGAAGCTGTCCGGGTTGAAGGTCGGCGAGGCGGTCGAGATGACCTGCAAGTACGACGGCGGCCGCTTCGTGCTCGTGAAGCTGACCGCAAAGACGGACGGCGAACCAGGTGGTGGAGACGGCTCGGTCGACGTGCAGGGCTCGATCACAACGATCAACCCGACGGCTGTCACCGTTGCGGTCTCGTCCCCGGCGGAGGTCACGTCCGTCAAGAACGAGGGCAAGTCGCTGACGTGCGCACTGCAGGGCGGCGAGGACCTGCGCGGCTTTGCGGTCGGCGACGCCGTCGAGATCGAGTGCGACTTCAGCAAGACTCTCGGGCACTACCTCCTGACCTCGCTCACGTCCGACAACGCGGCGCTCGAGTACGGCGACGACGGCCTCGCTGGTTGGTTCGACCTGGACGGGACGCTGACCTCGATCCGAGCTGACGGCGTCGGCATTGAGGTCGACGGCCACCAGCAGCCGGTCGACTGCGCGATGCCCGCCGGGACGGATCTGTCAGGCTTTGCGCTCGGCGACAGCGTCGAGCTGGAGTGCAACTACGGCGACGGCCGCTGGCAGCTCGCGTCGCTCGTTTCGGACAGCGCCCAGCTGAGGCTGGGCTAAGCGTCCGATCCGCGGGCCGGCCTACCGCAGGGGCCGGCCCGCCTCCTCGTCCGCTGCGATCTCCTCGCGGATCTTCTCGAGCGAGCGCCGGATCAGCCGCGAGACGTGCATCTGCGAGATGCCGACCTCCTGCGCGATCTGGGACTGCGTCAGGCCCTTGAAGAAGCGCAGATGGAGGATCGTGCGCTCACGGTCATCGAGAACGCGGAAGCCTGGTTCGAGGATCGCGCGGTCCTCGGAGACCTCGTACTCGTGCTCCTCCGTGCCGAGCGACTCGAGCGGGTCGAGATCGCCCTCGTCGTCCTGGCCGGGGCCTGCCGAGAGCGAGAGCGAGCTGTACGCGCGGCCGCTCTCGAGCGCCTCGAGCACCTCCTCGTCGGAGACCTCGGCGGCCTTGGCGAGCTCCGCGATCGTGGGCGAGCGACCGAGCTCCACGGTCTTCTCCTCCAGTAGCCGCGAGAGCTGGATGTTCAGCTCCTGGAGGCCGCGGGGGACGCGCACCGACCAGCCGCGGTCGCGGAAGTGGCGCTTGATCTCGCCGATGATGTTCGGCGTGGCGTAGGTCGTCAGCTCGACCCCGCGGTCGACGTCGAAGCGATCGATCGCCTTGATCAGACCGATCGCGCCGATCTGCACGAGGTCTTCGAACTGCTCGCCCCGGTACGAGTAACGGCGGGCGAGCGAGCGGACAAGGGACATGTACTGCTCGATCAGTGCCTCGCGGGCTGCGAGATCCCCCTCTTCGTGGTATCGGCGGAGGAGCGCCTTGTCGGGCTTCTGGTTCACTTGGCGCGTTCGACGCTCGGTACGTGCTTCTCGAGCTCGATCCAGCTGCCGCCTTCGCGGTCGACGGCGGCGAAGCGATCGACGACGGTCTCGAGCACGCGTTGGAGGCCGACGCCGTCGCCGCGACGCGTGAGCTCGCCTCGCAGTCCGTCGCCGCGGAACGGCCCCAGCAGGGCCTTGACGGAGCCTTCCCCGACCTCGAGCTCGACTGTCAGCTCGCCGTCCTCCGGCCGCCACTCGAGCACGGTCTCGAGCGCAGTTCCCAGGTCGTCGACGAATTCGTAGGTGAAGTCGAGCCGAGCTGCGACCCCGGCGAGAACGAGTTGGGCGACGTTCTCGTAGCCCTCGTTGCGAGGAATCGTCAGCACGATGCGGTCGACCGTCACAGCAGACCCGCCCCCACCACCACATCGTCGTCGTAGAGAACGGCGGTCTGTCCTGCGGCGACCCCGTAGGCCGGCGCGTCGAGCGCCAGCCTGAACCCGTGCTCGGTCTCCTCCACCGCGGCCGGAACCGCCGGAGACCTGTATCTCCACTTGACCTCGGCGCGATTCACCCGGACATACAACCGTCCACGGGCGGAAATCGTTTCGATCGCCAGCGACTCGCGCGGCCCGACAACCACCGTGTTCGCGTCCGCATCGGTGCGCAGAACGTAGAGCGGCTGGGCGGCTGAGACGCCCAGACCGCGACGCTGGCCCGTCGTGAACCGCCAAAACCCCCCGTGTCTCCCGAGTTGGCGGCCGTGCTCGTCCACGATCTCGCCCTCGGCCTCGGCAACCCCGTGCCGACCGAGAAAGTCACGGTAGTCGCCTCCGCCGAGAAAGCACGCCTCCTGGCTCTCCTTGCGGCCGGCGACAGCGAGTCCGGCGCGCGCGGCCTCGGCCCTGGTCTCATCCTTGGTCTGCTCGCCGAGCGGGAACCAGATCCGATCCAGGAAGCGCGGGTCGAGCCGGGCGAGCATGTAGGTCTGGTCCTTGTCGGGCTGGCGGGCGCGCGCCAGCAGGCGACGGCCGCGATGCTCGACGATCCTCGCGTAGTGGCCGGTTGCGAGGCGCGACGCGCCGGCGCGCTCGGCGAACGCGAGCAACTCCGCGAAGCGGAAGCTGCCGTTGCAGCGACTGCACGGGTTCGGCGTCTCGCCGCGCGCGTAGCCTCGAACGAACGGCGCCACGACGGCGCGGCGGAACTCTTCGCGAAAGTCGAGTGTCACGTGCGGGAGCCCGCGCGCATGGCAGGTCTCGCGGGCAGCGATCACGGCCTCCGGCGAGCAACACGCGCGCTCGGAATCCGGCGCCGCCGGATCGATCCAGAGCCGCAGCGTGACGCCGATCGCGCGTGACCCGGCACGAAGCAGCGCGACGGCGCTGTCGACGCCGCCGCTCATCGCCACCGCAACGCGTGCCGAATCGGGCTCGGCTCGAAACACCTGGCCGAGCGCATTCGCGAGCGCGTCGGCCGCCAGCGTCTCGCCCGGCACCGCGGCGGCCTCGAGCAGTCTTAGCCCCGTGAGCGGGCGCTCGAGGCCTTCCGCGTCGGCGTCGACGATGCGGTCGCCCTCGACCGCCAGCCGAACGAGCGCAACGTCACCGTCGCGCGAAGAGTCCCCGACGACCTCGATCACGGAGCCAGGCTAGCTGCCAACGAAAAGGGCCGGACGTCGCGGTTCGCCGAAAAGTGCCCAGCACTTTCGGCGGTTTGAGTGCCCCACCCTGCCGGTGCTCCGCGCCCGTAGCGAACCTGGCACAGCCAGGTGGGTGCCCTGCCGGCCTCGGGCAACGCCCTAGCCGAACGCAGGCTCCCTTTCACTAGGTGTTGGTTCTACTTTGAGAACGCAGAGCTCGCACAGGGTCGAGCACGAAGCTGAGCTTAGCTCGTCGTGGGTAGACCTGGCGCCACGGCTTAGCGCGCGTACACCCAGTTGATGCGCTGGATCCCCTGGATGCCGAGATCCTCCGCAAGTGCCGGCGTGACGTCGAAGCGACGGCCGGGCACGACCGGGCGCCGAGCGACGACCTGGGTCAGGATCCGAGGGCTGTGCCCGAACGAGACGAACAGCCTGATGTTGCAGGGAAGGACCGAATCGATAACCCCGCGCGTGGTCGGCCTCAGCAGCACGCCGCAGTTCGTCTTGGTGCCGTAGCGAACGGGCTGGGCACCCGCCAGGGCGGTGTACCAGCCGCCGCCGGGGACGAAGACCGGGGTGAGGTGTCCGCCGCTGTTCGTTCCGCGCGGAGACGTGATCGCGAGCGCCAGCACCGCCGCGAGCAACGCGACCCCGGCGAGAGCGACTTCCCGTTGCGCGAGCGCCGGGTTCAAACCGCCGTGTAGATCAGCTCGCCGAACGACTCGCGCACAACAGGATCGAAGTCGACGGAAAGTTGGCCGTCGGCGTTCGCAAACTGGCGCAGCTCGAGGAGGAGAAACGTGAGCTCTTCGTCGCGCGCGACATTCCCACCACCGGCCGCTTGCGCGAGGCGCTCCAGCTCCCAGACGTTCCACTCTCGCGGCTCCGCGCCGTCAAGCGGCAGGCGGACGACGCGCTCCGGCGCCCGGACGTCGTCGTCTTGCTCAGGCTCAGGCTCCGGCTCCGGCTCCGGCATCGACAGCAGCCGAGGTGGCGGCTCTCCGGGCTCGGGTGCCGGCGGCCGCGGCTCGGGTACCGGCGGCGCAGGCTCCGGCGGCGGCTCCGGCTCGGGCACGGGCGGGTGCTCCTCGGCCTCCCGACGAGTGTCTGCTTGCGGCTCCCGGTTCCCAAAGAGAAAACGAAGCCGGGTCACAGAGGTCCGCCTTTTCACGGGCGGGAGCGTTCCTCAGGCTCGGGCAAATCGAAGAGCTCCGCGACCTCGTTTGGCGGGCGGTCGGTCCGCTCGGCCGGCGGTAGTAGGCGCACGTGCTTCGGCAGCTCGACCTCTGGAGTTTCTGGTTCGGCGACGTCGCGCTCACGGCGGCGAAACCAGCCGCGTTTCCGACGCGGCTCGAGTGGCTCCAGCGTGGGAAGGGCGTCCTCTGCTGTGTCCGGCTCCTCAGGCTCGGGCTCCGGAGGAGTTGATGCGGCCGGCTCGGTCCGCGGAGCGATGATGGTGACGGCTTCGGGCTCGGCCGCGGACACCGGCTCTGGCTCAGGTTCTGGCTCGGCTTCCTTCGCTTTCTGCTTCGCCGCGGGCTCGAGATCCGGCTTAGGCTCGAACTCCGGTTCCTGTTTAGGGGCAGGCTCAGGCTCGAGCTCGGGGTCGCGCTCCAGTTCCGCCGGCTCCGGTTGTGCTTCGGGCTCCGGCTCGATCGCTGACGGCGCCGGCGTCGCAACGACGGCCTCTGCCCGCGGCGGGGAAGCGGGAACATAGTACGGCCGTCGCCAAGGGGGAGCGGCCGCCCAGATCCGATCCGCGCTCAGCTCCAGCAGGGCAACGACAAGCCAGCCGCCGGCCATCACGAGGACGATCCATTTGCTCGCGAGATCGGCGTAGGCCACGCCGACTGCCAGCGCGATCAGGAAGAGCGCTTCGATTGCAAACCGCGGCCCCAATCGTCCCGGCATGACGCCGAGAGCCTAGCGCTCGTGGAGCCCGGCTTACGCCGAGCTCGAGCCGTCCGGCTCTTCGTCGGGCGCGGCGACCGGCGGCTCGACCGGAGCCGGCACGGAGAGCGGCGGTGCGGCCGACGCAGGCGGGGATGGAGCGCCGGGCGAAGAAGCCTCTCCGGCGCGGCCCGGAGAGCTGTCAGGGCCTCGGCTCGCCTCGGTTGCGGCCTCGGCGGCTTCGACGATCTTGTCGGCGACGCCCGCGATCGCTTCGTCGCCGAGACCGGCCGCGGCGAGCAGCTGCTCGGCGCCCTCCTGGGCCCGGGCCATCACAGCCGAGGCCTGCGCCCTTGCCCATTCGAGCGTCTGCTCGACTTCGGCCCGCGCGGAGTTCGTCAGCTCGGTCGCCTGGTGGCGTGCCTGTTCCAGCAGCCTGTTCGCGCGAGCCTCTGCCTCGCGCATCTCGGCCGTCGCGTGGCGCTGTGCCTCGGCCTGCGCTTCACGGGCCTCGTTCCTCGCCGCGTTGAGGATCTCGGCGCGCTGGCGCTCGCTCTCCTGGCGGAAGCGCTCGACCTCGTGCTCGCGCTCTTGCAACGCGCGCTGGCGCCGGCTCACCTCTTCCTCGGTGCGTCGAAACTGGGCCGCCGATGCGGTCTGTGCG
>Ga0207693_10000318_pt1 | contig 44789 bp, 40 predicted proteins | sample LARL81metaG_FD_184347 | JGI IMG/M metagenome (GOLD analysis project Ga0207693, IMG submission 184347) | Corn, switchgrass and miscanthus rhizosphere microbial communities from Kellogg Biological Station, Michigan, USA - LAR L8-1 metaG... | ecosystem: Host-associated > Plants > Roots >... | reverse complement strand
TCGGTGCAGATGAACATGCAGGAGCTCGCGACCTGCGCCCAGGAGGGCATCGCGATCAAGGTGTTCATCATGAACAACGGCTATCTCGGGATGGTCCGCCAGTGGCAGGAGCTGTTCTGGGACAAGCGCTACAGCCAGGTCGACATGGGCCAGTACCCGGACTTCGTCAAGCTCGCCGACGCGTACGGCGCCAAGGGCATCCGGCTCGAGGACAAGAACACCCTCGTCGACGACATCCGCGATGCGATCGCCACCGAAGGCCCCGTGCTCGTCGATGTGCGCGTCACCCGCGAGGAGAACACGTACCCGATGATCCCCGCGGGTCAGCCGGCAAGGAACATGGTGGGCTGATGGGCGAACCAGGTACAAAAGAGGTCCTGTCGCTCGATCAGCTCGAGGCCGTCGCCGGCCTGCGCACGGGTCGCAAGCACGTGCTGTCGATCCTGGTCGAGAACAAGCCCGGCGTCCTGACGCGGATCGCCGGCCTGTTCGCACGCCGCGGGTTCAACATCGACACGCTGGCGGTCGGACCGACCGACGACGAGTCGATCTCGCGGATCACGCTGACGCTCGACGGCGCCGTGCATCCGATCGACCAGGTCACAAAGCAGCTGCACAAGCTGGTCAACGTGCTCAAGATCCGCGATCTGGAGCCCCAGGAGACGCTCGCCCGCGAGCTGGCGATCTTCAAGATCTCCGCCGACGGCGTCAGCCGGGCCGAGGTGATGCAGATCTGCGAGATCTTCCGCGCCAAGATCGTCGACGTAACCAAGCGCTCAGTGGTGATCGAGGTCACCGGCACGTGTGACAAGGTCGACGCGTTCGAGCAGCTCGTCCGGCCGTTCGGGCTGATCGAGATGGCGAGAACCGGCGAGATCGCGATTTCGCGCGGGCGCAGCGAGACCTAGCTCGTTCTTCGGGGGTCCCGCTGCGTTGACACCGTCCGATCAGCTTCAGGTCAACGCCTCGGCCTGGCAGCGCGGCGACCACGTCGCCGAGTACGCGAATCGTCGGCTGCTGCCGGTCGAGGTGATGATCCTGGTCCGCTATCGCGAGGTGCTGTCGCGGCGGACGCTCGAGGTCGGCTGCGGCGCGGGCAGGATCCTCGGGTACGTCGCGCAGCTCGGTGGTGAGGCGCACGGGGTCGACATCTCTCCGGCGATGGTCGAGCACTGCCGGAGGCGGTATCCGGCCGCCGACACGCGGGTTGGCGACCTCGCCGACATCGGCCGCACCGCCACGGGCCCGTTTGACGCGGTGCTCGCGCTCGACAACGTGCTTGACGTGTTCGATGACGCCGAGCGCCGCCGGGTGCTCGGGGACCTGACAGGGCTGCTGGCGCCTGAGGGGTTGCTGATCTTCTCGTCGCACAACCTCGCCTACGTGGACCGGGCTGCACCCGGCTCGAACGATCGCGGCGGACGGGCCGGACAAGGACGCGGCCGCCGTCTACTGACCGAGCTCACCTCGCGGCCGCCGTCAAACGTGGCCCGCGCCGTCGCCCGGATCCCTGGCCGCCGGCGAAACCGAAAGCGGCTCGGACCGCTGCAGCGACGCGGCGACGGCTACGCGATCGTCAACGACTCGGCCCACGACTACGCGCTCCTGCATTACTACATCGGGCGCGACGACCAGGCCCGGCAATTGCGTGAGATCGGCTATGAGCTGATCGAGTGCCTCGACGCCGACGGGAGCCCTGTCGGCCCCGGCGAGCCCCATCCGGACCCGTGGCTGCATTACGTCGCCCGGATATAAGAATCCCGTGAGCGTGCGTAAACTCAACTCGTCGGAATGCCGATAGCGATAGGGATCGATCTCGTCGGCTACGACGAGATCGCAGAGGCACTCCGGCGCGGGGATCGTTACCTGAGGCGGATATATACCGATGAGGAACTCGATGATTGTGGGGCCAGTCCGAGGCTCCTGGCCGCGTGCTTCGCGGCGAAGGAGGCAACCATGAAGGCTTTGAGCAGGACCGACCAGCCGATCCCGTGGCGCTCGATCGAGCTGCGGATGCGACACGGTGCGCAGCCGTCGCTGGAGCTCACCGGCGCAGCGGCATCGCTGGCGCTTGCGCGCGGGGTGTCCGGTCTGTCGGTCAGCGTCACACACAGCAGCCAGAGCGCCGCCGCCATCGTGCTTGCGAGCACTGGAGAGATGTCATGAGCGCGACGGCAGAAGAAATCCGCCGCGTGCTTCGCGACCACGCGAGGCTGCCGGTCGACGTCGACTCGATCGACGATCAGGCCGACCTGTTCAGGGCCGGCATGAGCTCGCACGCGAGCGTGAACGTGATGTTGGCGCTCGAGGACGCGTTCGACGTCGAGTTCCCGGACAGCATGCTCAAGCGCAGCGTGTTCGAAAGCGTGGCGGGCATCGACGCAGCCATCCAGGAGCTCCAGAAGCGGGCGGCATGAGCATCGCGGTCGATCGCGACGCAGCATTCGTCGCGGGGGTTCGCAAGATCGCCGACGAGGTCGCGGCCGCTCACGCCGACGAGGTCGACCGCGACGCGCGCTTCCCTCGCGAGGCTGTAGACGCGCTACGCGCCGCCGGCGCGCTGTCGTCGCAGGTGCCCGAGGAATTGGGCGGCGGCGGCGTCTCGGTTGCCGGGATCGCCAGCGCATGTTTCGAGCTCGGCCGCCGTTGCTCGGCGACCGCGATGGTGTTCGCGATGCACCAGATCCAGGTCGGGACGATCGTCCGCCACCTCGACGGGGCGTCGGGATTCGAGGGTTATCTGCGAGCGCTCTGCGACGAGCAGCGACTGATCGCCTCGGTCACGTCGGAGATCGGCACCGGCGGCGACATGGGCCGCTCGATCGCCGCCGTGACGCCCACCGACGGCCCGCTCCTCGAGCTCGAGAAGCGCGCGCCGACGGTCAGCTACGGCGCGCATTGCGACGACCTGTTCACGACCGCCCGCCGCTCTCCTGACGCCGAGCCCCAAGACCAGGTGCTCGTGCTCAGCCGCGCCGACCAGACCGAGCTCGAGCCGGCCGGCACCTGGGACACGATCGGGATGCGCGGCACCTGCTCGCCCGGATTTGTCGTCCGCGCCAAGTTCGCACCGGAGCAGGTCCTCGCGGCGCCGTTCTCGACGGTCATGAACGAGTCGCTGGTACCGCTCTCGCACATCTTCTGGTCGTTCGTGTGGCTGGGGATCGCGACCGACGCGTTTGAGCGTGGACGGTCGTTCGTCCGGGCCGCCGCGCGGCGCAATCCCGGCGAGCCGGTACCCGCGGCGCACGGCCTATCGCGGGTGATGAGCGAGCTGACGATGCTGCGAGCCGAGGTCCAATCGGCGCTGGCTGAGTTCGTGCAGGCCAGCGACGAGCCCGGCCGCGAGCGCCTCGCGACGATGGGCTCAGTGCTGCGCTTCAACAACCTAAAGCTCGCCGCCTCAGAGCAGGCCCCGAGGGTATGCATGGGCGTGCTCGAGGTGATCGGGATCGTCGGCTACAAGAACGACTCGCCGTTTGGCGTCGGTCGCCACCTGCGCGACACGCTGTCGGCGCGGCTGATGGTTGCCAACGAGCGGATCCACTCCGTCGACGCCGGGCTGCTGATGATCGCCAAGGAAGTCTGATGTCTGCGACGGGTGTGGGGGGGGTGGGTCCCGCATCAGCAGACCAGGCCGAGTTCCTCGCGGCATTGATCGACCGCCGGCTGCTGCTGGAGTCCGGCGTCCCCGGGATCTACGGCCACAGCGCCGAGTTCGAGGACGTGCGGTCGGGACTCGACGGTCTGTTGACCCGCGAGGCGTCGACGCGCGGCGCCGTGCGGCTGCGGTTTCCGCCGGTCCTGCCGCGCCGCCAGCTCGAGGCAAGCGGATACCTCGCCTCGTTCCCGCACCTGGCTGGCACGATCTACGCGTTTGAGGGCAGCGAGCTGCAGGCGGCGGAGCAGAGCGAGCGCGCCGGCCGCCACGAGGACTGGGGCGAGTTTCAGCAGATGACCGAGCTCGCGCTGATGCCGGCCGCGTGCTACCCGGTGTACCCGGCAATCGCCGCCCAGGGCCGGCTCGCGCCCGGGGGCGTGTTCGTCGACGCCGGCGGCGCTTGGGTGTTCCGGCACGAGCCCTCGCACGATCCGGCGCGGCGCCAGATGTTCCACCAGCACGAGCTGGTCCGGATCGCTGAGCCCGAGGCGGTGCTCGAGTGGCGCGACGAGTGGGCCCAGCGCGGCCTGGAGCTCTTGCGCGGCCTGGGCCTCGACGCGAAGCTCGACAACGCCAATGACCCGTTCTTCGGTCGCCGCGGGCGGATGCTCGCGACAAACCAGCGCGAGGAGCGCCTCAAGCTCGAGCTGCTCGTGCAGATCGCTGGACCCGAACCGACGGCGCTTGCGTCGTTCAACCACCATCGCGACCACTTTGGCTCGACGTACGGAATCGAGCTCGCGGACGGTGGGACGGCACACACCGCGTGCTTGGGCTTTGGCCACGAGCGGATCGTGCTGGCGCTGCTGCGGACCCACGGGCTCGACACGAAGTCGTGGCCCGACGAGGTCAAGCACAAGCTTTCGGGCTCATGAGCGCGTCGAAGGCGACCGGGATCCACGGTCTGACGGGGTCCGATCCCGCCGCCTACCAACGACACCCGCTCCACGGCGATGACCGCACCTACATCGAGAGCAACTGCTACAGCGACGTGATCATCGAGCTGCTCCATGCTTGCGGCTACGAGCCGCTCGCGGCCTTCGGGCACCTGGTGCGGATGGACTTCGAAGGCGACCAGTGGACGTTTTTCAAACCTCCGCCCGAGGACCTCGAGTCGCTATTCGGCGTCGACATCCACGAGATGCAGCCGTACAGGCCGCTCCCCGAGCAGATCGCCGAGCAGCTCGCAGTCGGGCGCACGATCATCGTCGAGCTCGACTCCTGGTACCTGCCCGATACCGCCTCGACCAGCTACCGCACAGAGCACGTCAAGAGCTCGATCGCCGCGGACGCGATCGACGTCGACGCGCAGACGCTGCGGTACTTCCACGGCCCCGGCCTGTTCGAGCTCGGCGGCGACGACTATCGCGGCGTGTTCCGGATCGGCGAGTTCTCAGATGACGTGCTGCCCCCGTACACAGAGCTCGTCCGGTTCGACGCCGGGCCGCGCCTTGAAGGCGAGGACCTGCGCCGCGCCGCCATGGAGCTTCTGCGGCGCCATCTGCAAAAGCGCCCGCGGGAGAACCCTTTTGACCGCTTCGGGCAACAGCTCGAGCAGGAGCTGCCGGCGCTGCTCGACGCAGGGCTCGAGCGCTACCACGCCTACGCGTTTGCGACCGTGCGGATGGCCGGATCGGCGTTCGAGATCCTGGCCGACCACGCGCGCTGGCTGACCGACGACGGGGCGCAACCCGCCGTGGACGCCATGCGCGAGATCGTCGATGGATGCAAGGCGCTGTCCTTCCGGCTTGCCAGGCGCCGCCAATTCGACTCCGCGCCGCTGACCGGCGCGCTGGCCGACGCCTGGACGCGCGCCATCGACGGTTTGCTCGAGGCCGCTGCTTGACGCTGCACGCCACCGAGCTGTCGGAGGGCTGGGAGGTCGCGTGCGCGGCGCCCGGGACGTCACCGGACGCGGCTGGGCTCGACGACCTGGAGTGGCTTCCGGCGCGGGTGCCGGGGACGGCTGCGGCGGCGCTTCGCGCGGCCGGGCGATGGGAATGCAACGACGGCCGCGACTTCGACGCCGACGACTGGTGGTTTCGCACCTCGTTTGACGCCGAGCCCGCGTCCGCCGGCGAGGAGCTCACCCTCGCACTGGATGGGATCGCGACGGTAGCGGACGTGCACCTCAACGGTGAGCACGTGCTGAGCAGCGACTCGATGTTCGCCGGCCATCGGCTCGACGTAGGACGGCTGATCAGGCCTCGCAACGAAGTTGCGATCCACTGCCGGGCGCTGGCACCGTTGCTCGAGGTCTCAAGACGACCCCGGGCGCGCTGGCGGACAGCGCTCGTCTCCAACGGCAACCTGCGCTTCTATCGCACGATGCTGATCGGCCGCGCGCCGGGCTTTGCGCCCGGGCCGGCAGCCGTCGGCCCATGGAAGCCGGTGCGGCTCGAGCGCCGGCGCGGAGTTGCCGTGCAGCGGCTGCAGCTGCGTCCGCGGCTGGACGGCGCGCGGGGCCGGCTGGAGGTGCGCGCCGTGCTGCGCGCGCTCGACGGCGCGGGCGAGATCCGGGCGGCGGCGATCGCGCTATCGGGCGAGGAGGAGGGCGAGGCGCACGGCGCGACGCTCGAGCTGACCGCTCTCGGCGACGGGACGATCGCGGCAAGCGGCGAGTTGGTGATCGACGACCTCAGGCGTTGGTGGCCGCACACGCACGGCGAGCCGTCCCTGTATCACGCGCGCCTGCAGGTCGACGCCCGGGAGCGGCATCAGCTCGACGCCGGAACCGTCGGCTTCCGCGCGCTCGCGAGCCGCGGCGAGCTCGAGCGCGACGGGATCGCGCTCGCCGTCAACGGCGTGCCGGTGTTCGCTCGCGGCGCGGTGTGGACCCCGGTGGATCCGGCGCTTCCGTGCTCGCGCGGGGCCGAGCTCGAGCGGGCCCTGCGTACGGTCGCCGCCGCGGGCATGAACATGCTGCGGGTACCCGGCATCGGCTGCTATGAGAGCGAGGAGTTCTACGAGCTCTGCGACCGGCTCGGGATTCTCGTCTGGCAGGACTTCATGTTCGCCAACCTCGACTACCCCGAGACCGACGAGCAGTTCATGGAAGGCGTGCGGCGCGAGGCGACGCAGGTGCTCGACGCACTCGGACGGCGCCCCAGCCTCGCGGTGCTGTGCGGCGGCAGCGAGGTCGCCCAGCAGGTGGCGATGCTCGGATTGGACCCGCAGCTCGCAAACGGGCCGTTGTACGGCGAGCTGTTGCCATCGCTGGTACAGCAGGCCGGCGTCGACGCGCCATACATACCATCGACGCCGTGGGGCGGCGATCTCCCATTCCGCCCTGGCGCCGGCGTCGCCAACTACTACGGCGTCGGCGCCTACCGCCGTCCGCTGACCGATTCCCGACTTGCCGGTGTGCGGTTCGCGGGAGAGTGCCTGGCGTTCGCCAACGTGCCCGACGACGAGGCGCTGGAGCCCCTGGCCGCAGCCGGTTCAGCGCCCATCCACCATCCGCGCTGGAAGGCGGGAGTCCCGCGTGACGCCGGCGCGGGATGGGATTTCGACGACGTCCGCGACCACTACCTGCGTGAGCTGTTCGGCGTCGATCCGGTGGCACTGCGCAGCACCGACGCCGAGCGCTACCTGGAGCTGTCGCGCACGGTCAGCGGCGAGGTGATGGCCGAGGTGTTCGGAGAATGGCGGCGAGCGGGCTCTCCGTGTGGCGGCGGTCTCGTGTTGTGGCTCTCGGACCTGATGCCCGGCGCCGGCTGGGGCGTGCTGGACCATCGCGGCGAGCCGAAGGTCGCCTACCACCATTTGCGGCGCGCCCTGGCGCCGGTGGCCGTCTGGAGCACCGACGAGGGGCTTGACGGCGTCGCCGTCCACGTCGCCAATGACCTGCCGGTGCCGCTCCGGACGACGCTGCGCGTGGCGCTGTACCGCGATCTCGAGCTCCGCGTGGACGAAGCCAGTCACGACGTCGAACTCGAACCGCACCGCTCGCGCACGTACAACGTCGAGACGATCCTGGGTCGGTTCGCCGATGTGTCGTGGGCCTATCGGTTCGGACCGCCCGCGCAGGACCTGATCGTGGCGAGTCTTGAGCGAGCGGACGGCGAGCTTGAGGCGCAATGCTTCCGGCTGCCCACCGGGCGACCCCTGCGGCGCGAGACACCGGAGCGGCTCGGGGTCGAGGTCCACGCCCAGCCAACGGGCGACAATTCCGGCTCGTTGACCGTGGCGAGCGAGAGATTTCTCTACGGCGTGCGCCCGAGCGTCCCGGGGTTCCGCCCCGAGGACGATGCGTTCTGCGTCGAGCCCGGTCGGCCGCGGGTGCTCGCGCTGCGGCGGATCGCCGACGGCGCCGAGGCGACGCAGGGGAGCATCACGGCGCTGAACCTCGACGGCCGCGTCCCGATCCGGGCGGTGGTGCCGGCATGAGCTCCACGGTGTGCGAGGGGCGCATGCAGCCCGCGGTGCTTGCCCTGGAGCCCGATCCCGTGCACGCGATCCTTCACCTGCCGCCGGGCGACTGTGTTCGCAAGCAGACGGCGGTGCTGCTGTGCCCGCCGTTCGGCTGGGAGGAGATGTGCTCGCACCGCAGCCTGCGCGCGTGGGCGCTGATGCTGGCGAGCCTTGGCTATCCGACGGCGCGGCTGGACCTGCCCTCGACCGGCAACAGCGGTGGTCTTGCGTCCGACCCAGCCCGGCTCGACGCCTGGACGGGTGCGGTCGCCGGGGCGGCGGCGTGGCTGCGGGAGCGCACGGGCGCCACGCGTGTGGCGGCGGTCGGCATCGGCCTCGGCGGAATGCTCGCCGTGCGCGCGTTATCCGAGGGGGCGGCGATCGACGACCTCGTGCTGTGGGCCGTGCCCGCCAAGGGCCGGCTGCTGGTGCGCGAGATGCGGGCGTACGCGGCGGTCGTCGCGGCGCGCCGGCCCGAGGACATCAAGCCCGAGACGCTTGCCCATGGCGACCTGGAGCTGACGGGATTTCTGCTGAGCGCCGAGACCGCCCGCGCGCTCTCGGGGCTTGAGCTGACGTCGCTGACGCTGCCCGACGCACCCGGTAGCCGGGTCCTGATGCTCGGCCGCGACGGCCTCGCGGTCGACGCCGGGCTGCGGTCGCATCTCGAACACACGGGCGCGTCGGTGGTCGTCGAGGACACCGACGATTACGCGACGCTCATGGAAAGCCCGCAGGAGTCGCGCACGCCGGTGCAGACGATCTCCAAGACGATCGACTGGCTCGACGGCGGCCACGCGGGTGCGCCGCAGACGGCACCGCCGCCTCCGGCGACCAGGCAGGTAGCGATGAAGCTGCTCGAAGGCGGCAACCAGATCGAGGAGACGCCGATCCTGTTCGACGGCGAGCTAGGCGGATTGTTCGGGGTGGTGAGCGAGTCGCCGCGAGCCGAGCGCGCTCCCGTCTGCGCGGTAATGCTCAACGGCGGCGCGCTGCGCCACATCGGCCCCAGCCGGGCGTGGGTGGAGATCGCCCGCCGCTGGGCCGCGCGAGGGGTGCCGACGGTGAGGATCGACATGCCCGGGATCGGCGAGTCCGACGGCGACGCGAGCGAGCCGGTGCCCGACGCAAGCTTCTACACCCCGCAACGCACCGAGCAGACGCTGGCGATCCTCGACCGCCTCGCCGAACGAGGCCTGCCCGACCGATTCGTACTCGGCGGCCTGTGCTCGGGCGCGTACTGGTCGCTGCACGCCGCGCTCGCCGATGCACGGGTCAGGGGTGCGCTGATGATCAACCTGTACTCGGTCTTCTGGAGCGCCGAGCTCGTCGCCGAGCGCGACACAAAGGAGTCGCTCGGTGCTCTGCGAGGTCGCGCCTGGCGCCGGCTCGTCAACCGCGACCTCACGGCCTCCCAGGCCAAGACGGCGCTCGCGGCGATCAGGCCCAGCCAGCTGCGCTCCAGCGCCGGCAACCCGGTCGAGCGTTCCCAAAGCCAGGAGATCGAGCGCGCCTTCGATCGCCTACGCGAGCAGGGCACGCATGGTCTGATGCTGTTCTCACGCGGCGAAGGGTTGTATGACCAGCTTGTGCGCCTCGGCTTCTTTCAGCGGATCGATCGGTGGCCGAACCTGAGCATCGAGCAGCTTCCGACCAGCGACCACATGTTCCGGGCGATCTGGGTCCAGCGGCACGTCCACGGCCTGCTTGACGCCGCGCTGGAGCGCGTGCTCGAGTCCGAGTCCGGCTGAGCACGCGCGACCGGTAGCCTGCGCTGGCGATGACGGACGTCGCCCAGCGAACCTCGCCCGAACGCGAATGGCTCGACCAGCGCGCCTCCGTACGGCTGCCTCGGCACATCGATCGCGCGCTGGCGCGCGCCCGGTCCGGCGGCTCACCGGTGCTGGTGAGCGTCACCTCGGAGGTCGAGTCCGAGACCGATCCGACGGCGGTCGTGGCCGCCTCGCGCAGGCCGGGCGAGGCATGGTTCTGCCTCGAGCAGCCCGATCGCGACGGCTCGGCGGTGGCTGCGGTCGGATCGGTCCGGGTGCTCGAGGCTCGCGGCCCCGACCGCTTCCGGCAGACGGCCAAGCGCTGGCGCGCGCTGGCCGCAGCAGCGATCGCCGACGAGGCGGACGGCCCGCCGGGTAGCGGGCTGGTCGCGGTCGGAGGATTCGCGTTCGCATCAGACGGCGCCGGCACGCCTCGATGGACTGGGTTCGAGCCCGCGTCGATGGTGGTGCCAGAGGTGTCGCTGGCACGCAAGGCGGGCCGCGTGTCGCTAACGCTGAACCTCGAGGTTGCGCCGGATGACACCCGCGAGGACGTATTGGCGCGGGCGCAGCGGCGGCTGGGCGAGTTGCGCCGCACACCGCTGCCGCTGCTTGACCCCGATCCGGCCGGCGAGTTCGCGGTCGTGAGCCCGATGCCGCCCGCGCACTACGAGGAGGCCGTCGCAGGCGCGGTGCGCCGGATTCGCGCTGGCGAGCTCGAGAAGATCGTGCTTGCGCGCGATGTCGAGGTGAGAGCGCCGGCGGCCCATGATCCCGCCGCGATCCTGGGAGTGCTGCGCGAGGCGTTCTCCTCGTCGTACGTGTTCGCCGTCGGCCGCGGCGACGCGACGTTCATGGCGGCCACGCCGGAGCTGCTGGTACGGCGCGAAGGTCAACGCGCCAGCACCGTGGCCCTGGCCGGTTCGATCGGGCGAAGCGCCGACCCCGCGGTCGACGACCATCTCGGCGAGCAGCTGCTGGGAAGCGAGAAGGACCGCGAGGAGAACGCGATCGTCGCGCGCCGGATCGTGCGCGCGCTCGCACCGCACTCGGTGTGGGTGACCGCCGCGCCTGACCCGGTCGTCGTGAGGGTGGCAAACATCCAGCATCTGGCGACGCCGATCCGCGCGCAGCTGACGTCGCCGATCGGTGTGATCGAACTGGCGGGAGTGCTGCACCCGACGCCGGCGGTCGGCGCCGAGCCGGGCGAGCTGGCGTGGACCTTGATCCCGGCGCTCGAGGGCCTTGACCGCGGCTGGTACGCAGGCACGGTCGGGTGGACCGACGCGATCGGCGACGGTGAGTTCTGCGTGGCACTGCGGTGCGCGCTGCTACGCGACCGCGTCGCGCACCTTTACGCCGGCGGCGGGATCGTGCGCGATTCCGACCCCGCTTCAGAGCTCGCCGAGACAGAGGTCAAGCTGCAGGTGATGCTGCCGCTGCTCGCGGGCTAGTGGCGCTAGACGAGCCCGCGCGCGACCGTCTCGGCGATCCGGCGGTGCAGCGCGAGGTTCTGCTCACGGTCGGTGCGCACCTCGACGATCGTGGTGCGGTGATGGCCGACCGCGGCGTCCACCGCGTGGCGCAGCGCGGCGACGGTCGCGGGCCGCTCGTAGTCCAGGCCGTACAGCGCGGCCGCGTGGGAGAAATCGAGGCCGTGCGGAGTTGCAACGTGCTCTTCGAATCCGTCGCTTTCACCGGCCACGGGGAGGAAGTGGAAGATCCCGCCGCCGTCGTTGTTGAGCAGGACGATCGTGACGGCGAGATCCAGGCGCCTGGCCGCGAGTAGGCCGCCGATGTCGTAGGCGAGCGCTACGTCACCGATCAGCAGGGCGACCGGGCCGTCGCTGACGGCAGCCGCCCCGAAGGCGGATGAGACGGTGCCGTCGATGCCGTTGGCGCCGCGGTTTGAGGCGACATGGGGAGCGAGCTCGCGCGCCGCGAAAAACAGCTCGACGTCGCGGATCGGCATCGAGGAGGCGACGAACAGCGTCGCGTCCGACGGCAGCCACTGGCCAAGGCAGCGGGCGACCAGCGGCTCGGACAGCTCATCACCCAGCGCCTGCCCGATGATGTCGGCGGTATCGTCATCGGCCCGGCGCCACGCCGCGAGCCAGTCGGGATCGATCGGCGTGTCCGGGGCGTGGGACTCGAGCGCGGCTGCCGGATCTCCCGGGTCTGAGACCGACACCACCGCGGCCGGGTCCTGCCAGGCCCCCTCGGGGTCAAGTGCGACCTGTTCGGCGCGCTCGAGCGACGCAAGCCAGGTGCGAAGCGGCTTGGAGGTGGGGAGGTCGCCGATTCTGATCACGAGCTCGGGCTGCATCTCGTCGCCGAAGCGCTCGTCGCGCAGGATCAGGTCGTAGTGCGCGATCGCGGCCGGTCCGTGACGCGCGCCCGACAGAGGGTCGGCGAGCAGCGGGTAGCCCGCGCGCTCGGCGAACCGCGCCGCCGCCGGGCCCAGCCACCGGTCACGCTCGTGGCGGCCGGCGACGACGATCCCGCGTCCCGGCAGCGCCGTCAGCCCTCCCGCCGGGGGCGGGGTCACGGGTACGCGGCGCACCCACGGCCGGCCGTCGGGGCGGCCGCTGTCGTCGTCGGGCAGCGGTGATGACAGGATCAGCGGCTCGCGCAGCGGGAAATTGAGATGAACGGGCCCGGGCCGCCCCTCAAGCGAGGTCCAGAACGCTCTGCACGCCAGCGCCCGGATCCACCGCAATCGCTCCTCGGTCGCGTCGTGAACGCCGACCTCGACAAACCACTTCACGGCGTCGCCGTAGAGCTTGACCTGGTCGATCGTCTGGCCCGCGCCGACGTCGCGCAGCTCCGGCGGACGGTCGGCTGTGAGCACGATCATCGGCACGCGCGCCTGCTCGGCCTCGATCACCGCCGGCGCGAGGTTGGCCGCGGCGGTGCCCGACGTGCACGTCACCGCAACCGGGCGGCCCGACGCCTTGGCGGCGCCGAGCGCGAAGAACCCCGAGCAGCGCTCGTCGATGTGAGACCAGCACCGGATTCGTGGCTCCCGGACAAGTGACAGCACGATCGGCGTGCACCGAGACCCCGGCGACGTGCAGGCGTGCTCGAGCCCGCAACGCGCCAGCTCGTCGCAGAACGCGCGTAACAGCGTGTAGGTGTCGGTGGCGGTCATGATTGTGGGAATGGCGCCGACTGTCGTGTTCCTGCACGGCTTCACCCACACCGGCCGCAGCTGGCAACCGGTGATCACGGCGCTCGGCGAAAGCTACACGTCAGTCACAGACGACATCCGTGGGCACGGCGACGCGTCCGAGCGCGTCCCGGTCTCGTCGGACGCGGTGATCGACGATGTCTTGGCGGCGGCAGGGCCGGAGCGATTCACGCTGGTCGGGTACTCGATGGGCGGGCGCATCGCCCTGCATGTCGCGCTCCTGGCCGGCGACCGGGTGCAGCGGCTTGTCCTGATCGGGGCGAGCCCGGGGATTGCCGATGAACGCGAGCGATCGGCGCGGCGACAGGCAGACGAGGACCTGGCCGACGAGATCGAGCGCTCGAGCATCGATGAGTTCGCGCGGCGATGGGCGCAGACGCCCGTCCTCGCGGGACTGCCACCGGCGGCTCTGCAGACCGCGCACGCAGACCGGTTGCGGTCGACGCCGGCGGGGCTGGCACGGGCGCTGCGCGGGCTGGGCACGGGGGCGCTCCCGTCGCTGTGGGAGCGGCTCGGGGAGCTGTCGATACCGGTGACGCTCGTGGTGGGGGAGCGGGATTCGAAGTTCCGGGCGACGGCCGTCGAGATGGCGCGTCGGATGCCGGAGGCCGACGTTGTTGTCGTGCCGGTCGCCGGGCACGCGGTGCATCTCGAGGCACCCGAGGCGATCGCTCGCGCCCTCACGCTACGTTAGGTACGTGATGGCATCCGCGGTTGGTCTGGCGCACGTTGCAGCCGTTTCGTTCCTGGCCGCCCGGCTCGCGCCGTCCGGGGCGTTCTGGCTCGCTCTGGCCGGGGGCGCGGCGGTCGCGCGCGAGTCGGCTCTGCGCGGACTGCGCGCGGGATACGCCGGCAGCGCGGCAGCGATGCTGCAGACGGTCGCGATGGTTGGTCCGCTACGCCTCAGCGGTCCGCTTACGCAGGCGCTCAGCGCCCCGCTGCTCGGTTCGATGCATGCCCGCGGACGGCGGTGGCGGAGCATGTTCGCGGTGTGCGTCACGATCCGGCTCGCGCTGTACGCGGCGCTGACGTCATTCACGGTGTTCGTGCTGCTCGGGCCGGCCGGCTACAAGGGCTCGTTCGATGCCCTGTTCGGATGGCTGCCGTTCCTGCCGGACGGCTTGGCGGGGGCGCTGCTGCTCACCGCGATCACCCAATTCGTCGCCGCCGTCTTCTTTTCGACGATCCAGGTCGGCCTCTACCGGCGGGCATTGGGCGCCTGGCCGGAGCCGGGGCCCTCCCACAACCGGCAGATCGCTGCTGCGCCACCGGTCGTCGAGCGCGCAGGCGCTGACCCACGAGCCGTGCTCGCAGCGGCTGCGGTGGTGACCGCGGTGCTGCTGTTCACGCACGCCTGGGTTGTGCTCGGAGCTGTCGCCATCTGGCTGGCCGGGGCAGCCGTGCTGGCGCGACACGGCGACCGCGACGTGATCAAGATCGGCCTGTTGCTCGCGGCATTGCTGGCTGCAGGGACGCTGATCGGATCGCTCGTCGGCGGCCTTGGCATCAACGAGGCGGCCAGCCGCACGGTCCGCGCCGGGCTGCTCGTGCTGGTCGCGACGTGGATGCGCGCCGCTGCGAGCAGCGCCGGGTTGCGCGAGGCGTTTCGCCGCGGACTTCTTCATCTCAGGCGCCTGCCGGGAGCGGCGGATGCGGCACAGCTCTTGGGCGAGCTCGACACCGGCAGCCTGCTTGCGGGGTCGGCCGCGTCGCTCCAGGACCGCCTGCGAGGAGTACCGCATCGACCGCTTCCCGTGGCGGACGCGGTGCTCCGGTGGGCAGCGCACGAAGCCCACGCGGTCGTGCCGGGTGGCGTGCATGCGTCCGCGACGGTCCTGCGGGTGCGGCTGCGCGATGCCACGCTAGCGGTGTCGGTGCTGCTACCGGCGGCGGCCTTGCTGACCGTCGTCGGCGGCTAATACCAGCCGACCAGCTCGTCGCCGAGACCCGGGCCGGTGGGAGCTTCGATCAGGCCGTTGGCAGGGGGAAGCGGGTCCGCACGGTCGGCGAACACGCCGAGCGTCGCCAGACCACAGGGGCGGTCGGGCTTGATCGCGGCGGCGGCGTGCAGCGCGGCGGCGATGCCGAGGGGGCCGTCGAGGGCTGAGGCGAGATAGACCTCGTAGCCGGCGGCGCGGGCGCGCCGCGCCTGCTCGATGACGCCGCTGATCCCCCCGCCGCGGGCGATCTTCAGACACACCGCGTCACACACCTGTCGGTCGAGCGCGCCCGGCTCCTGAGTGGTCTCGTCGATCGCGAGCGGGACGTCGGTGGCGGCCTGCAGCGCTTGCGTCTGGTCGAGCCCCTGAACCGGCTCTTCGCACAGCTCGACGCCGGCGGGAGCGAGCGCGCGCAGGGCCGCTTGGGCCTCGGGCACCGACCAGGCGCCGTTGGCGTCAAGGCGGATCCGCATCTCCGGGCCGGCGACCGCGCGCACCGCTGCGATGCGCCCGGCGTCGTCGCCCACGGCCGCCTTGAGCTTGATCGCGCGAAACCCGGCGGCGCGGGCCGCCGCCGCTTCGGCGGCCGCTCCGGCGCGGTCGGCGGCGGCGATCGTGGCGTTGACCTCGACCTCGGGTGCCGTGCGGGCGCCGAGCAGGCGCCACACGGGCTGGCGCCGGCGCCGGCCCTCGAGGTCCCACAGCGCGAGGTCGATCGCCGCTGTCGCGTGCGGTAGGACAGCGCGTCGTGCGCACTCGTTCAGGAGCGCCTCGCGGTCGTGGCCGTCGGATTGCGACAGCGTCTCGCGGCAGTCCTCGAGCGCCGCGAGGACGTCGTCGAGCGAGGCCGCGTCGTAGCCCTCGAGCGGCGCCGCCTCGCCATAGCCGATCGTCCCATCGGCCGATTGGAGGCGGACGAGCCCCAGTCGCCGCGCGTTGACCGACGTCCGCGCGGTGACAAATGGCGCGCGCAAGCGCGCCTCAATCAATTCGATCTCCAGCTTCACCGGCTCAGCAGCAGGCCCGCCGACAGCAGCGTGCAGAACGCGAGCTGGAGCATCCCGGTGTGGGCGAGGGCCTGGTTGAGCGAGGGTCCGTCGGTGCGGTTTCGTACTTCGCGGACGATTTGGGCCGCGAGTGGGAGCGTGAGCCAGGGGAGCAGGACCCAGGGCTTCATCGGGCCGAACACCCAGGTGACAGGCGCGAGCAAGAACGCGACATAGACGATCACGGCGAACATCGCGCGGGTCTTGTCGCGGCCCAAGCGGACCGCGAGCGTGCGTTTGCCGGCGCGGCGGTCGGAGTCGATGTCGCGGAAGTTGTTGACCACGAGGATCGCCGAGGCAAGCAGCCCGACCGGCACGGCCAGCGCGAACGCCTTCCAGTCGAGGTGCTTGACCTGCACGAAGTACGAGCCGGCGACGGCGACGATCCCGAAGAACAGGAACACGAACAGCTCGCCAAGGCCCTCGTAGCCGTAGGGCTTGGGGCCGCCGGTGTACAGCACGCCGGCGAGGATCGACGCGGCGCCGACGAGCAGCAGCTGCCAGCCGGCGACGACGACCAGGTAGACGCCCGCGAGCACGGCCACCCCGAAGGAGACATAGGTTGCTATCAGCACCTGGCGTGGGGGCACGAGTCCGCCGGCGGTGACGCGGACGGGTCCGAGGCGATCCTCGGCGTCGGCGCCGCGGCGGGCGTCTGAGTAGTCGTTCGAGAGGTTGGTGCCGACCTGGATGAAGATCGCGCCGATCAGCGCGGCGACGAAGCGCAGGGGGTGGAAGATGTGCTGCCAGCCGGCCAAGGCGGTGCCGACGAGGACGGGCGCGATCGCCGCGGGGAGCGTGCGGATGCGCGCGGCCATCAGCCAGATGCGGACTCCGCTCGGCGTGGCGCTGGTGGTGGTCATCTATGCACGGTGCGGGAACTTCGCGAAGTCGGGCTTGCGCTTCTCGAGGTAGGCGTTACGGCCCTCCTGCGCCTCCTCGCTCATGTAGAAGAGCAGGTTCGCGTCGTGGGCCAGCTGCTGGATGCCTGCGAGGCCGTCCTCGTCGGCATTGAAGCTCGCCTTGAGCAGGCGCAGCGCGAAGGGGGAGAGGGCGAGCATCTCGCGGCACCACTGAACGGTCTCCTCTTCGAGCTTTTCGACGGGGACGACCGCGTTGATCAGGCCCATCTCAAGCGCCTGGTTGGCGTCGTACTGGCGACAGAGGAACCAGATCTCCTTGGCCTTCTTGGGGCCCACCAGGCGGGAGAGGACAGTCGCGCCGAAGCCCCCGTCGAACGAGCCCACCTTCGGACCGGTCTGTCCGAAGCGCGCGTTGTCGGCAGCGATCGTGAGGTCGCACACGACGTGCAGCACGTGGCCGCCGCCGACCGCGTACCCGGCAACCATCGCGACGACGGGCTTTGGCATGCGCCGGATCTGTACGTGCAGGTCGGTCACGTGGAAGCGGCCGACGGCCTGGTGCTTGCCGGCCTCGGTTGGGTCGGCACCGGTCACATAGCCGCCGCGGCCGCCGCGGGTGCGCTGGTCGCCGCCTGAGCAGAACGCCTCGGTTCCCTCGCCGGTCAGGATCACGACGCCGACGGTCAGGTCTTCGCGGGCTCTCGTGAACGCGTCCGAGAGCTCGATCACGGTCTCGGGCCGAAAGGCGTTTCGTACCTCGGGGCGGTTGATCGTGATCTTCGCGATGCCGGCGTCGTCGCCGGTCCCGACCTCGTAGCGGATGTCCTGGTATTCAGCGGCCGAGGCCCAAGTGATGCTCAAAGCGGAACTCCTTGTGGGGGCGCCCGAGGTTACCGTTTCGGGGGTGACGTTCTGGATCCACCTCGCTGGCCGCAAGCACCCCGATCGCGTGGCGATCGAGGGGCCGTCGCGTGCTCTTACGTACGCGCAACTCTCCGAGGGGGCGATCGGTGTCGCGGGTGCGCTGCAGCGCGATGGAGTGCAGCCCGGCGACCGGGTCGCGGTTGCGCTTCCGGAGGTCGAGGACTTCGCGGTCGCGTTGCACGGGTGTCTGCTTCATGGGGCCGTGGCGGTGCCGGTCGATCTGAGACTCACTGAAGAGGAACGGGCCGCGCGGTTGGCCGGCGCCGAGGTCGCGCTGACCGAGCTGCCCTCGGCGGCGGCGGTCTCGTGGCCGATGGCGTCATCCGGCGATGCACCGGTGACGGTGATGCACACGTCCGGGACGACGGCGGCGCCCAAGCAGGTCGTGCTGACCCAGGGGAACTGGCTCGCCAACGCGCTTGGTTCGGCGGTCGCGCTGGGCTTGGATCCTGCCGAGCGATGGCTGTGCCCGATGCCGCTGACGCACGTCGGCGGGCTGTCGATCCCGATCCGCAGCTCGATCTATGCGACGACCGCAGTCGTCCACGGCCGCTTTGACATCCAACGGGTGCTCGACGATCTGATGAACCCGGAGCGCCGGATCACGCTTGTGTCGCTCGTGCCGACGATGCTCTCGCGGCTGCTCGACGCGGGGCTGTCGCAGCCGCCCGCGCTTCGGTGGGTGCTGCTCGGGGGCGGGCCGATCTCGGGCGCGCTGCTGGAGCGCGCGGCTGGCGCCGGGGTTCCGGTCGCGCCGAGCTATGGGATGACCGAGACCTGCTCACAGATCGTCACGTTCGGGTGGCCGTTGCCGGGGGCCGAGGTCCGTGTGTCATCGGGTGAGGTGGTCGTGCGGGGTCCGATGGTCTCGGCGGGTGCGCTCGATGAGGACGGCTGGCTGCGCACAGGCGACCTCGGGGCGTTCGACGAGGGCGGCCGGCTCGTGATCACCGGGCGCAAGGCGGACACGATCGTCACCGGGGGCGAGAACGTCGCGCCGGCCGAGGTCGAGGACGTGCTGATGGAGCACCCCGACGTCGCTGACGCGGGGGTGTTCGCGCGGCCCGACGTGGAGTGGGGGGAGGCGGTCGTCGCTTCCGTCGTGCTCCACGAGGGCGCGACCGTCGGGCCGGAGGAGCTGCGGGCGTTCTGCGCCGGGCGGCTCGCGGGCTTCAAGGTGCCCAAGGCGTTCGAGTTCGTCTCGGGCGTGCCGCGCAGCCAGACCGGGAAGCTGCTGCGGCGCGAGCTGGCCTAGGCCGGACCGCTGCGAGCCGGATCCCTGTGCAAACGTCCCGCTCGACAGGGGTGTCGTCGGCCTTGGGATGTTTGCTCCATGGGAGGGAGCCAACGTCCCAACCGTGGCCGCGCCTGTGCCGACTGGGACGTTTGCACGTGGTGCTCCGTTTCCGCCTTCGTCCGATCACACGACCTGACGTGACGTCGTTCGATGTGACGTTTTGCCCGAGTATGATGCGCAACCGATGTCCAGTTCCGCCGCGGCGAACGGCACGACCGAGCGCACCGACAACGATCTGACGATCGAACAGCTCGCGGCGCGGACTGGGATGTCGGTGCGCAACATCCGCGCACACCAGGCCCGGGGGCTGCTCGCTCCGCCGGAGGTGCGCATGCGGGTCGGCTATTACGGCCCCGAGCACGTCGCGCAGCTCAAGAAGATCCGCGAACTCCAGGACGAGGGCTTCAACCTCAACGGCATCAAGCGCCTGCTCTCCGACCAGCAGGGGACGGCGGAGCGGTTGCTGCACTTCAAGCGGACGCTGGCGGCGCCGCGCAGCGACGCGGCTCCGCAGACGCTGACGCTCGGCGAGCTCAGCCGGCGCTTTGCGGTCGACCCGGTCGAGGGTCCCGACGTGCTCGCGCGAGCGCTGAAGCTCGGGATCCTGACGCCGGCCGGCGACGGCCGCTACGAGGCCTCCAGCCCCGCGCTGCTCGAACTCGGCGACGAGGTCGTCGGGCACGGCATCTCGCTCGACAGCGCGCTGTCGGTGCTCGAGGACATCGAGCGCCACAGCGACTCGGTGTCGCGGTCGTTCGTCAAGCTGTTCCTGGGCGAGGTGTGGAAGCCGTTCGCGCAGGCGGACATGCCGCCGGAGCGCTGGCCCGAGATCGAGGCGGCCGTGCAGCGGCTGCGCCCGATAGCGGCCGAGGCGGTGATGGAGATCTTCCAGTCGCGCCTGAGCAGTCAGATCGAGGCGGCCTTCAGCGAGATCACCCGGCGCCTGTCAGAGCGCAGCCAATGACCCCAGCGCCCGACCCCGACGAGCAGCGAGCCGGGATCCTCGACGGGTGGGAGCACGCCGCGGCCGGCTGGGGCCGACGCGCGCAGCGTGTGCGCGACTGGGGGATGCCGGTGTCGACGTGGATGATCGAGCAGCTCTCGCTCCAGCCGGGCCAGCGGCTGCTCGAGCTCGCCGCGGGACCCGGGGACACCGGTTTTCTGGCGGCCGAGCTGATCGCGCCGGGCGGAACACTGATCTCCAGCGACGCCACGGAGGGGATGCTCGAGGTGGCGCGCCAAAGGGCCGGCGACCTCGACCTCAGCAGCGTCAAGCTCGAGTTCAAGCAGCTCGAGATCGAGTGGATCGACCTTCCGACCGCGAGCGTTGACGCGATCTTGTGCCGGTGGGCGTACATGCTCACCGTCGACCCGGAGGCGGGCATGCGCGAGGCCCGGCGCGTACTTGCGCCGGGGGGACGAATCGCTCTGGCGGTGTGGGACGGTCCCGAGGCGAACCCATGGGCGACGATCCCGACCGACGCGCTCATCCAGGGCGGCTACATAGAGCCGATCGACCGCGCGGTCTCGGCCGGCATCTTCTCCCTCGCCGATCCGCAGCGGCTGCAGGAGATGCTCGAGGAGGCGGGGTTCGTCGACGTGCTCGTGGAGTCGATCGACCTGACGCGTGCGTACGACCGCTTCGACAAGTTCTGGGATGAGTCACTGGAGCTCTCGCCGAGCCTCAGCGTCGCTCTGGAGCGACTCACCGGCGAGCAGCGGGAGGACGTCCGGCGCCGCGCCGCGGCGCTGGCGCAGCCGTTCACCGAGAGCGACGGGGCGACCCACCTGCCGGGCGTCTCGCTGGTCGCGTCGGCCAGCGCCTGAGCGCCGCCCGGCATCGGCGACGGGCCAGCTCGTCATAACGCAAAGCCCCTGCATTGAACCGGATCTTGCAAGGTGAAAAGGGGCTTGCAGTGGTTCTTACGTGAGCGGATGTGGGCCACAATCGCCCCAACATGAGAGCTCGAACATTGATCCCACTGGTCGCCGCGGCGATGCTCGCCGCGCCCGCCTCCGCTTCCGCATTCTTCGCCCACACCGTCACCCAGGGAGAGTCGCTGACTTCGATTGCGGCCGCCGACGGGCTGTCGGTCGCGCAGCTTGCAGCTGCCAACGGCCTGCCGCTCGACGCGTCCCTGATCGCCGGGTCGACGGTCCAGATCCCGCCGCAGAGCTCGAGCCTGTCCGGTCTGAGCTCCGGCAGTTCGTCGGCGACGTCGAGCTCGCTGCCCGTCAGCACGAGCACGAGCACGGGCGCGAGCACGAGCTCGTCTGGCTCGTACGTCGTCGTCCGCGGTGACACGCTGAGCGGGATCGCCGCGCGAATCGGGACTTCGGCCACGGCGCTCGCGGCAGCCAACGGGCTCGACGTCGACGGGATCCTGCCCGAGGGCGCCGCGTTGCGGCTGTCGGGCTCCCCGTCCGGATCGACGACGCTGCGCGTCAGCACCACCAGCTCGGGATCGGGCTCGTATCTGGTGGTCCCCGGCGACACCCTGACCGCGATCGCCGCGCGCGCCGGCACGACGCCTGCCGCGCTCGCCGCTGCCAACGGCCTTGACCCCAACGGCGTTCTGCTCGCCGGCAGCGCGATCCAGGTGCCGTCTGGCTCGACCGCAGTGCCCGTGTCGACGACGGTGGGCGCCAGCGCCGAGACCCAGCCGGTCGGCGCACCGGCTCAGGGCGACCCGACGTCGCCGCCGTACCCAACCCCGGAGCGCTTGAGCGCATCGCAGATCGCATCGGTCGCCGCTGCGAACGGCGTCCCGGGCGCGCTCGCGGACGCGATCGCCTGGCAGGAGAGCGGCTTCAACAACGACCTCGTCTCCAGCGCCGACGCCCGCGGGATCATGCAGATCCTGCCCGGCACGTGGGAGTGGATCCAGCGGACCCTGACTCCGAGCGCGCCGCTGGCGCCCGCGTCGGCGACCGAGAACGTTCGCGGGGGAGCCTTGCTGCTGCGCTCGCTGCTGAATTCGACCGGCGGTGATACCGCCACGGCCGCGGCGGGCTACTACCAGGGCCTGCCGTCGGTGCAGCAACACGGCATGTACCCGTCGACACAGCAGTACGTCCAGAGCGTGATCGCGCTCGAGCGGCAGTTCGGCGGAGGATGAGCAGTCGCTCCGGAGCGTTGCCAGATACGCTCCGGAGCATGTTCTACGACGACGACGCTGATCTCTCACTTCTCGACGGCAAGACGGTCGCAATCATCGGCTACGGGTCCCAGGGTCACGCCCACGCGCTGAACCTGAAGGACTCCGGCGCCTCGGTGGTCGTAGGACTGCGCGGGAGCTCGAGCAGCAAGGCCAAGGCCGAGCAGCACGGGCTGCGCGTTGTCGAGCCCGCCGACGCGGCGAGCGAGGGCGACATCGTGATGATGCTGGTGCCCGACGAGCTGCACCACCAGGTGTGGGAGTCGGGCGTCAAGGACGGGATCGCCTCGGGCAACCTGCTGATGTTCGGCCATGGTTTCTCGATCCACTACGGCGAAGTCGTCCCGCCACCGGACGTCGACGTCGCGCTCGTCGCGCCCAAGGGTCCGGGGCATCTGGTTCGCCGCCAGTACCTCGAGGGCAGCGGCGTGCCCGGGCTGGTCGCGGTGCATCAGGACCCAAGCGGCAACGCGCTCCAACTCGCGCTCGCCTACGCCAAGGGGATTGGCTGCACCCGCGGGGGCGTGATCGAGACCACCTTCAAGGACGAGACCGAGACCGATCTGTTCGGCGAGCAGGCCGTGCTGTGCGGCGGCGTGACCGAGCTCGTCCGGGCCGGCTACGAGACGCTGACTGATGCCGGCTATGACCCGCGCCTGGCCTACTTCGAATGCCTCCACGAGCTCAAGCTGATCGTCGATCTGATGTACGAGAAGGGGATCGCCGGGATGCGCTACTCGATCTCCAACACCGCCGAGTACGGCGACCTGACCCGCGGCAGCCGGGTCATCTCAGACGAGTCACGCGCGGCGATGAAGCAGCTGCTGCAGGAGATCCAGTCCGGGGACTTCGCGCGCGAGTGGATCGCCGAGAACCGGGCGGGCCAGGAGAACTTCAAGCGGATGCGCGAGGAGCAGGCGGGCCACCAGGTTGAGGTGGTCGGGCGCGAGCTGCGGGCCCAGATGGACTGGATCGACACCGAGTTCCAGGAGTAACCGCCGCCCGCACCCGCGGGGCCTGCGCGCCCAGGCCCGCCGACTCGCTACCTTCGAGGTAACCCGCATGGCAGACACGTCCACCGCCCTGCAGATACCGACTGACCTGAAGCCCGCCGACGGACGCTTCGGCTCGGGCCCGTCACGGATCCGTCCCGAGCAGCTCGAGCATCTCGCTGCCTCGGGAGCGTCGCTGATGGGCACGTCGCACCGCCAGAAGCCCGTAAAGCAGCTAGTGGGACGGGTGCGGGCGGGCTTGCGCGAGCTGTTCGAGGTGCCCGGCGACTACGAGGTGGTGCTCGGAAACGGCGGCACCACCGCGTTCTGGGACGCGGCCACTTGCTGCCTGGTGCGCGAGCGCGCGCTGCACCTCAGCTACGGCGAGTTTTCGTCGAAGTTTGCTGCCTGTACCAGGGCTGCGCCGTTCCTATCGGAGCCGATCGTCATCGAGGCGCCTGCCGGCGACGCGCCCGAGCCGGTCTCAGACCCGGCCGCGGACGTGATCGCCTGGGCGCACAACGAAACGTCGACCGGAGTGATGGTTCCGGTCCACCGGCCCGACGACGCCGGAGATTCGCTCGTGCTGGTCGATGGGACGTCGGCGGCCGCCGGGCTGCCGATAGACCTTGCAGAGTGCGACGTGTACTACTTCGCGCCGCAGAAGGGGCTGTCCTCAGAGGGCGGATTGTGGCTGGCGCTGATGAGCCCAGAGGCGCTGACGCGAGTGGGCGAGATCGCAGACGACGCGCAGGAGGGTCGTTGGATCCCAGAGTTCCTGTCGCTGAGCATCGCGCTTGAGAACTCGGTCAAGGACCAGACCTACAACACCCCGGCGATCGCGACGCTGTTCCTGCTCGCAGACCAGCTCGACTGGATGCTCGAACACGGCGGCCACGACGCGATGCTCGCGCGCACCAGAGAGTCGTCGGCGATCCTCTACGGCTGGGCTGACGAGCACCCGCACGCCACACCGTTCGTGTCCGATCCCGCCAAGCGCTCGCTTGTGGTGGGAACGATCGACTTCGACGAGGACGTCGACGCCGGCGCGCTGGCCGCGACGCTGCGCGCCAACGGGATCGTCGACGTCGAGCCGTATCGCAAGCTCGGGCGCAACCAGCTTCGGATCGCGATGTTCCCCGCGACCGACCCCGCCGACGTGCGCGCGCTGACCGCCTGCATCGACTGGGTCCTGGAGCGGCTGTGAACGCCCGGGCCAAGGTGCTCGTGGCCGAGAAGATCGGGGATCCGGGCGTCGATCTGCTGCGCGAGCACTTCGACGTCGACCTCGGCGTCGGCTGGTCCCGTGAGGAGCTCGCCGAGCGAATCGGCGATTACGACGGCCTGTTGATCCGCTCCGCGACGAAGCTCGACGGCGAGCTGATCGAGAAGGCCGAGCGCCTGCGCGCGGTCGGCCGCGCCGGCGTCGGCATCGACAACGTCGACGTGCCCGCCGCGACCAAGCGCGGGATCGTCGTCGCCAACGCGCCGCAGTCCAACGTGATCACCGCCGCCGAGCACACGATGGCGCTGTTGCTGGCGCTCGCGCGCAACGTGCCGCAGGCCCACGCGTCGCTGACCAGCGGCAAGTGGGAGCGGTCGAAGTTCTCGGGGGTTGAGCTGTTTGAGAAGACGCTCGGGGTGATGGGCTTCGGACGCATCGGCCAGCTCGTCGCGCACCGGGCGCTCGCGTTCGGGATGCACGTGATCGCCTATGACCCGTACGTAGCGGCGGACCGCTATCGGGAGCTCGGGGTGGAGAAGGCCGAGTCGTCCGACGACATCTACGCAGTCGCCGACTTCATCACGCTGCACCTGCCCAACACGCCCGACACGAAGGGCTGGCTCGACGCCGAGGCGCTCGCGAAGTGCAAGGACGGCGTGCGGATCCTGAACGTCGCGCGGGGGCCGTTGGTCGTGGACGAGGACCTCAAGGCCGCGCTTGACTCGGGCAAGGTCGGCGGCGCGGCGCTGGACGTCTTCCAGTCAGAGCCGGTCACCGAGCACCCCCTGTTCGGCTATCCCAACGTGATCGTCACTCCGCACCTGGGCGCCTCGACGACCGAGGCGACCGACCGTGCCGGCTATCAGGCTGCCGAGCAGGTGATCGCGGCGCTCACCGGCGGTGTCGTCACAAGTGCCGTGAACGTGCCCGCAATCCCGTCGGAGGACATGGACGTGCTCGGGCCGTTCGTGTCGCTTTGTCGCAAGCTCGGGCGGATCGCCGTCGAGCTCGCCGAAGGGTCTTCGATCGACCGCGTCGAGACCGAGTTCATGGGGCGGATCGCCGAGCGCGACACGCAGCTGCTCGGGATCCAGGTCCTGCTCGGCGTTCTGAGAGGACACACCGAGGAGGAGGTCAACGAGGTCAACGCGCCGACGATGGCCGAGGAGCGAGGGATCGAGCTTGTCGAGACCAAGCGCACGACCGTGCGCGACTACGCCGACCTGGTGCGCGTCGCGGTGACCAGCGGCGAGGGCCGCGTCAGGGTCGCCGGCACGCTGATCGGCCGGCGCAACCATCCGCACCTGCTCGAGGCCTGGGGCCAGCGCTTCGACGTCCAGCTCGAGGACCACGTGACGATCTTCCGCTACCGCGACCTGCCCGGGATGCTCGGGCACGTCGGCACCGTGTTCGGTCAGCACGGCATCAACATCGTCTCGGCGGCCGTCGGGCGCCAGCCCGAGGACGCGAGCGGCGACAACCGCCTTGCGGCAATGACGATCACGACCGACATCACCGTGCCGCACGAGGTGGTCAACGAGATCGTGGCCGGCGAGGGTTTCGAGGCGGGGCGGACCGTCAATCTGTAGGGGCCGCCGGTTGGCCCGCGGGGGCGGCGGCTGATACGAATACGCGCTAGCAGATGGAGGGAGCGCTAAGCACAGCGCCCGCACAGCGCGAGCGTCCGCCGGCACTGGACGCGAGCACGATGTGCGAGGCGTTTCAGATCACGGCCGCCGAGCGTCCCGACGACGTCGCGCTGCGGACGATCGCCGACGGCATCTCGATCACCTGGGGTCAGTACTCCGCGCGGGTGAAACGGCTGGCGGGTGGTCTTGCGGCGCTCGGCGTCGGCCCCGGCGACACCGTCGGCTTCATGCTGACCAACCGCCCGGAGTTCCACCTGCTCGACACGGCCGCAATGCACCTCGGTGCGACGCCGTTCTCGATCTACAACACGTCCTCGCCGGAGCAGATCGCCTACCTGCTCACAGACGCCGCCAATCGGGTGATGATCGTCGAGGCGGCGTTCATGGATCGCGTCGGCGAGGTACTCGTCGGCGGCGAGAACAGCGTCGAGCACCTCGTCGTGCTCGACGGCGCCACCAGCGACTCGATCACGCTCGAGGAGCTCGAGGCAGCGCAGGCGCCCGACGGCTTTGACTTCGAGGCCGGCTGGCGCGCGGTCGCGCCCGACGACATCCTCACGCTGATCTACACCTCGGGCACGACGGGCCCGCCGAAAGGGGTGCAGCTCACGCACGGCAACGAGGTCGCGCAGTGCCGCGGCCTCGACGAGGTCAACCACTGGCCAAGCGGCGGCGGCTCGATCGTGTCGTTCCTGCCGATGGCGCACATCGCCGACCGTGGCCTGACGCATTACGGGCAGATGGCCTGGGGCGAGACGCTCACCTGCTGCCCCGAGGTCACGCAGGTGTTCGCGCATGTCGCCGACGCCCGTCCAACGCGGTGGGGCGCGGTGCCGCGGGTGTGGGAGAAGCTCAAGGCGGCGCTGGAGGCCGGGATCGCGGCCGATCCCGACGAGGCGCGCCGCGGCGCGGTGCTTGGAGCGATCGAGCTGGGAATCCGGGTGGTTCGCACCGAGCAGGCCGGCGAGAACGTCGCCGCGGACCTGCTCGACGCGTATGGGCGAGCCGAGGAGCAGGTGTTCGCGCCGATGCGCGCCAAGCTCGGGCTCGACCGCTGCACGTCGTATGTGACCGGCGCGGCGCCGGCGCCGCTGGAGGTGTTCGAGTTCTTCGCCGCGATCGGGATCCCGATCTGCGAGGTCTGGGGGATGTCCGAGCTGACGTCGGTCGCGACGATCAACCCGCCCGAGCGGATCCGCTACGGGACGGTCGGGCCGGCGCTACCGGGGCTCGACGTACGCCTGGCCGAAGACGGCGAGGTGCTGGTCCGCGGTCCGACGGTGATGGCGGGCTACCGCAACCAGCCGGAGAAGACCGCGGAGACGATCGACGCCGACGGTTGGCTGCGCAGCGGCGACATCGGTGCGATCGACGAGCACGGCTACCTGAAGATCGTCGACCGCAAGAAGGAGTTGATCATCAACGCGGCCGGCAAGAACATGTCGCCCGCGAACATCGAGCAGCAGCTCAAGCAGGGCTCTTCGCTGATCGGCCAGGCGATCGCGATCGGCGACCGCAGGCCCTACAACACAGCGTTGATCGTGCTCGACCCCGATGCCTGCGCGGCGTTTGCCGCCGCCCATTCGCTGCCCGACCCATCACCGGCGGCGATGGCCGCCGAGGCGTCGGTCCGCGAAGAGGTCAGCGCGGGCATCGATCGCGCCAACTCACATCTGAGCCGCGTCGAGCAGATCAAGCGCTTCGCGATCCTGCCCGTCGACTGGCTGCCCGGCGGCGACGAGCTGACGCCGACGATGAAGCTACGGCGCAAGCCGATCCACGAGAAGTACGCCGCCGAGATCGAGTCGCTGTACTCGCGCTAGGCGCCGCCGGCGCCTGCGCACCGTCCCTGCTTGATCGCGTGCGGCGACCCGCCGCTGATCGAGGTGATGTACCAGTTGCTGTCGGACCTTTGCAGCCCGAGCGTCGCCCCCGATGAGAGGGTGACCGTCGCACGGACGCCGTGAACGCTGTCGCCGGTCACCGATGAGCCCGAGACCACGGCTTCGCGGTCGCAGCTCGCGGTGATCTCGAACAGGTCGCTGGTCTTGCAGAGCGACAGCATCCGAGGCACAAGGCCTCCGGTCCGGTGGGGCGTGAGCAGCGCTTCACCGATCTGGGCGCACCAGGTGCCGCGATCATCCGTCGTGACCGCGCTGACGAACTGCTTCGCGGCGCCGGCGGATGAATCGGCGCTCGAGGATGACCCGCCGCATCCTGTCGCGGACAAACATCCCAGCAGGGCCACCGCCGTGAGTCGCTTAGACCACGAGGTGCTCAACGCCGCCCTGGCCGTCCGCTTCGACGGGCCTGCCCGATGTCCCGACCGGGCGAGCTGCACCATCGCCGCGCGGCCTCGCCTGCGCAGCAGTCGTCCACGGCCCGGGGGCACCGCTCCGCTCTTACGCCTCGCAGCAACGGCCCCTCGTGCGGATCGCCACTGAGGATCAGCGCGGGCGCGCCGGATTCCACGAGCCGGCCGATCACGGGGTCGAGCATTGCGCGCGCGGCGCCGCCGGAAGACCGCGCGAGGACGACGTGAATGCCGGCGTCGCGCCCCTGGAAGATCAGGTCGCCGAGCGTGCAGTTGGATCGGCTGCTTGCCCATCAGGGCTACGCCCCAGCCTGGCTGCGCGAGGGCCGACTCGGGGACGCCGCCCGCGACCAGCAGGTTGGGGAGCAGCGCCTCGATCGTCGTGTCGGCGTCGACCACGAGGTCCGACGTCCGCTCTGGTCCGATCAGCGTGATGAGCACCGTGCGCATGCCGCCATGATGCCCTTGTCGCGCGCTCGATGAGTGGCGCGCGTGCTGATACGCTTGCCGGGCATGGCGCTCGGCCTCGACCTTGCACTTCTTCTCCTCCCCCTTCGGGGGGAATAGCGCGCCGGCGGCCGCACGTAGCCGCGAGACCAACCGAGAAGAAGCAAGTTCGAGATTCCAAGGAGCGACATGACCGAAGCTGATCCAAACCGAGTACTGATCTTCGATACGACGCTGCGCGACGGCGAGCAATCGCCCGGCATCTCCCTGAACACCCAGGAGAAGCTTGAGATCGCCCAGCAGCTCGCGCGCTTGCAGGTCGACGTGATCGAGGCGGGCTTCCCGATCACCTCGCCCGGGGACTTCGAGGCGGTTCAGGAGATTTCGCGGCGCGTCGAGGGACCGGTGATCGCCGCGCTCGCTCGCACCCACGTGGCCGACATCGACGCCGCCTGGAACGCGGTCAAGGATGCGGCGGGGGCGGGTGGAGCTCGAATCCACACGTTCATCTCGACGTCGGACATCCATATCCGGCACCAGCTGCAGACCACGCGCGAGGACGTGCTGGGTCAGGCCCGCGCGGCCGTCGCACACGCCAAGCAGTACGTCGACGACGTGGAGTTCTCGCCGATGGACGCGACCCGCGCCGACGTCGACTTCACCGCCGAGGTATGCCGCGTGGCGATCGCCGAGGGAGCGACCACGATCAACATTCCCGACACCGTGGGCTACACGATGCCCCACGAGTTCACGGACTTCCTGCGCCGCCTCCAGGAGCTGATCCCCGAGCTGGCTTCGGACGTGGTGTTGTCCGTGCACTGCCATGACGATCTCGGCCTCGCCGTCGCCAATTCGTTCGCAGGGCTGCTGGCGGGGGCTCGTCAGGTCGAGTGCGCCGTCAACGGCATCGGGGAGCGCGCGGGCAACGCGTCACTGGAAGAGATCGTGATGCTCCTGCACACGCGCGAAGCCGACGTCGGGCTTTGCACGCAGGCGGTCACGACGGAGATCGCGCGCACATCGCGGATGGTCTCTCGGCTGACCGGGTACGCGGTCCAGCCCAACAAGGCCGTGGTCGGGCGCAACGCGTTCGCTCACGAGTCGGGCATCCACCAGGACGGCGTGCTCAAGGAGCGCACGACCTACGAGATCATGGACGCCACGACCGTCGGTCTGGACGCCAATTCGATCGTGCTCGGCAAGCACTCCGGCCGCCACGCGCTGAAGCAGGCGCTGTCGGAGCTCGGCATCGAGCTGTCCGGGCAGGCGCTGAACACCGCGTTCAGGCGCTTCAAGGAGATCGCCGACAAGAAGAAGCACGTCACCGCGATGGATCTCGAAGCGCTGGTCACCGACGAGCTGCGCGAGGAGGTCACGGGCTACCAACTCGAGTGGTTTGACGTCGAGGCCTCGTCCCGGCGCCCGCCGCACGCGACCGTCGGCGTACGCACGCCCGACGGCGACGAGGTCACCGGCTCGTTCACCGGCGACGGCCCAGTCGACGCGATCTTCCGCGCGATCAACGCGGCCACCGGCAGCGATGCTCGCCTGCGCGAGTTCCGCGTCGATGCGGTCACGGGCGGCCAGGACGCCCTGGGCGAGACTTCGGTCGTGCTCGAGATCGGCGGGGTCTCCGGCTCCGGGCAGGGAGTGTCGACCGACATCCTCGATGCCGCGGGGCGGGCGTACGTGCGCGCGCTGTCCAATGCGCTTCGGCGGCGGTCGATTGCCGACCAGGCCGAGGCGGCGTTGGCGGAGGAGGCCAAGGCCGTCAGTGCGCCGTAGTTGTCGGCTTGCGCGCTTTGTACGGCATATAGCCGCACAAACCGCGTCGGTCGCGTGATCACGACGGCTGAGGGAGCGCTGTCACTCGTCGGCGAGACGCAGGCCCTGCCGGTAGGCGGCCGAGATCACGCGGTCGGTCGGCTCGGGATCCATGAAGTTGGTGCCCATCGCGGCCGCGGCCTCGGCGCTGGGCGCGACTAGCTGGACGTCGGTGCCGCGCCGGCGCAGCGCCAGCGCCTCGACCGACATCGCCGAGCGCGCGACCGTGCGGACGACGGTGAGCACGTTGCTCGAGCCGACCAGGCTCGCGGTCGGGTTCAGGCAGACGACGTGCGTGTCGCGGCCGGCGGGGGCCGCGTCGAGGTTCGTCGGGCTCCAGACGCCGCCGTCGACGTACTCCCGGCCCTGGATCTCAACCGGCGCAAACAGCCACGGGACGGTGCACGACGCCTGCACCGCCTGCGCCACCGAGACGCTCGGGGCCCGGGGGCTGCCGAAGACCACGCGGCGGCCGTTGCGACGATCGACCGCGGTGACGCGCAGGCGGCCGTCAAAGCGCGCGCCGGAGCGCTCGATCCGATTGCGCAGGCGGCTGAGGTCCTCGCGGGGGGTGGGGAGCCGCCGCAACATCGCCGCACGCATCACGGCTCCGCCCGGCGCTGCCACCCCGAGCGCGAGCGGGGCGAACGCCGCGCCGGCGGCCATCGCCCACGCGCCCGCCCGCTTGGCGGCGTACATCGCCGCCGACGCGAGTCCGTCGACGGACTCCGAGCCCGCCTCCTCGTCGGAGAACGAGCCGTTGTCGATGTTGGACGGACGCCGCGGCGACTGACCCGCGGCCAGATGCGCGGCCACGATCGCGCCCGCGGAGGTCCCGACGAAGGCCTCGCATTCGCGAAGGTCGAAGCCGGTCGCGTCCTCGATCCCGGCGAGCACGCCCATCATCCACGCCTCGCCGAGGACGCCCCCGCCTCCGAGCACCAAGACATCCGGAGGGGTGATCATCGCGATGAGGCTAGCGATGCGAGGCGCTTCGGCCGCCGGGTCGGGCTCCGCACGACGAAGCGTCGCCATCTGACCGCGCAGGGCGCGGTTAAACGGCAACACTTCCGTCGGTCCGCTTGTCCGCGGCGGACGCCTGTACGTGATAGCGTACGTTTGTATGACGGTGACCGCATCCGCCTCGACGCCAGCCCCGCCCGAGTCGCTTGGCGCGCGCGTGCGCGCGCTGCGCGAGGCGATGGATCTGTCGCTGCGGGACCTCGCGGAGCGCTCGGGCGTCAGCGCGCCGATGCTCTCCCAGGTCGAGCGCGGCGAGACGAGTCCGACGCTGCAGGTGGCCAGGCGGATCGCCGCCGGCCTGGAGCTGCGGCTGTCGCAATTGCTTCGCCTCGACGAGGACGGAGCCGTCACGATCGTGCGCCGCGACGAGCGGCGCAAGGGCCCCGGCCGCGTGAGCGGCCACAGCTACGAGATCCTGACGCCGCCGCTGCCGGGCCAGCGAGCCGAGCTTTCGCGCCACACGCTCGCGGCGGGAGCGGTCACCGGCGGCCCCGGCGACCCGCCGATGCACGAGCCCGGCAGCCGCGAGACCGCGCTGGTCGAGTCCGGCACCGTCGTGCTGGTCTGTGACGGCCAGCGGTCGGAGCTCGCCGCCGGCGACACCGTGACCTTTGACGCCGATCTTCCCCATCACTTCGAGAACCCGGGACCCGACGGGGCCGTGCTGCTCGCCATAGTCAGCGCGGGCCTGCGAAGGAGCTAATCAGCCATGCCAAAGACCCTGTTCGACAAGATCTGGGACGCCCACGAGGTCGCTCCCGGCCTGATCTACATCGACCTGCACCTGGTCCACGAGGTCACCAGCCCGCAGGCGTTCGACGGGCTCCGGCTCGCCGGGCGCAAGGTTCGCCGGCCCGACCGGACGCTAGCGACCGCCGACCACAACGTGCCCACCGACGGCACGCCCGTCGCCGAGCGCATACGCGACGAGCTCTCGCGCGTCCAGGTGCAGACGCTTGAGCGCAACTGCGAGGAGTTCGACATCCCCCTGTATTCGCTGGGCTCCGACCATCAGGGGATCGTGCACGTGATCGGACCCGAGCTGGGGATCACGCAGCCCGGGATGACGATCGTCTGCGGCGACTCGCACACCGCGACGCACGGAGCATTCGGCGCACTGGCGTTCGGGATCGGCACGAGCGAGGTCGAGCACGTGCTCGCGACCCAGTGCATGGTGCAGTCCAAGCCCCGCTCGATGCGGATCCGCTACGAGGGGGCGCTCGGCTTCGGCGTCACCGCCAAGGACCTGATCCTCGCCACGATCGGTCAGATGGGCGTCGCCGGCGCTGTCGGCCACGTCGTCGAGTACGCGGGGCCGGCGATCGAGTCGCTGTCGATGGAGGGCCGGATGACGGTCTGCAACATGACGATCGAGGGCGGCGGCCGCGCCGGGATGATCGCCCCCGACGAGACCACGTTCGAGTGGGTGATCGGGCGACCCGCCGCACCGGAGGAGGTTCCGGAGTACTGGCGGTCGCTGCAGACCGACGACGGCGCGACGTTCGACCGCGAGGTCGAGGTCGACGCGTCGGCGATCAGCCCGATGGTCACCTGGGGGACGACGCCGGGGATGGTGGTCGGAGTCAGCGAGCCGGTGCCCGACCCGCAGTCCGAGCAGGACGAGCGCGCTCTGCACTACATGGGGCTCGAGGCGGGCACGCCGATCGAGGAGATCAAGCTCGACCGCGTGTTCATCGGTTCGTGCACGAACTCGCGGATCGGGGATCTGCGCGCCGCCGCCGAGATCGTCGAGGGCCGCAAGGTCGCAGACAGCGTCTACGCGATGGTCGTGCCGGGCTCACAGCAGGTCAAGATCCAGGCCGAGCGCGAGGGCCTCGACGAGGTCTTCAAGCAGGCTGGCTTTGACTGGCGCGGCGCCGGCTGCTCGATGTGCCTGGGGATGAATCCGGACATCGCCGACCCCGGCGAGCGCGTGGCCTCGACGTCGAACCGCAATTTCGAAGGGCGCCAAGGACGCGGCGCACGCTCTCACCTCGTCTCGCCGCAGATGGCCGCTGCGGCGGCGATCGAGGGACATTTCGTGGACATCCGCAGCTGGCAGCGCGAGGAGGTGACGGCATGAAGGCGATCGAGACCATCACGGGCCGGGTCAGCGTGCTCAAGCGCGACGACATCGACACCGACCAGATCATCCCCAAGCAGTTCCTCAAGCGCGTCGAGCGCACAGGCTTCGGCGAGTTCCTGTTCTACGACTGGGCCAAGGAGCCCGGCTGGGAGCTGCCGCAGAACCCGATCCTGCTCGCGGGGCGCAACTTCGGCTGCGGATCCAGCCGCGAGCACGCTCCCTGGGCGCTCGAGGACTACGGCTTTCAGGCGATCATCGCTCCGAGCTTCGCCGATATCTTCCGCTCCAACTGCACGAAGATCGGACTTTTGCCGGTGGAGCTGGACGCGGACGCGTGCGAGTCGATCGCCGAGGCCGGCGAGGCGCAGGTCGACCTCGCGGGCCAGCAGGTCCGGTGGCCCGGAGGCACGGCGAAGTTCGAGATCGACCCCGAGATCAAGCATCGCCTCCTAAACGGGCTCGACGACATCGCGCTGACGCTCGAGCAGGACCAGCGGATCGAAGCCTACGAGCGCGATCGCGAGCGCTCCGGTCCTGTCACCACGGCACTGTGAGCGCCTCGCGCGACTGGGATGCGGCGACGTATGACCGCATCTCGGACATCCAGCTGCGCTGGGCGCTCGAGCAGCTCGACCGCCTCGAGCTCGCCGATGACGAGGTCGTGCTCGACGCGGGCTGCGGCTCGGGCCGGGTGACCGCGCTGCTTGCCGACCGGGTGCCAAACGGCCGCGTGTACGGAGTCGACGTGGCGCCGTCGATGGCCAAGCACGCTCAGGAGGCGCTCGGCGATCGCGCGACGATCCTCTGCCAGGACCTCGTCGAACTCGAGCTGCCAGAGCCCGTCGACACGGCGTTCTCCAACGCGACGTTTCACTGGGTACACGATCACGACCGGCTGTTCGGGCGCCTCTATGCAGCGATCAAGCCCGGCGGTCAGCTCATGGCCCAGTGCGGAGGACGCGGGAACATCGACTCGTTTCGCGTGCTCGCCGACGAGGTCGCGGCGACCGAGCCGTTTGCGCCGTACTTCGGCGATTGGGTCCGGCCGTGGAACTACGCGGGCGCTGAGGAGACAGAGGAGCGGCTGCAGCGCGCCGGGTTCACCGACGTCTCCTGCTGGCTCGAGCCGCGGCCGGTGACGCCCGACGATCCGCGCGCGTTCGTGCAGACGGTATGCCTGGTGCGCCACCTGGACCCGCTGCCCGAGGAACTGCGCGCGCCGTTCATCGACCGGGTTCTGGAGCAGGCCGGCGACCCGCTGGTATTGGAGTACGTGCGGCTGAACATGACCGCGCGCCGCCCGGAAAGCGCCTGACCGCGCGGCGTTCAGCGGTCAGCTAAGCCGACGGCGCGAAGCGCGAGCTGAACCGCGGGCCGCGCGGACTTGGGCCCGACCGCGAGCACGAACACGTCGGAGTACTGCGTCGCGGCTTTGGCCATCGCCGGCAGCGGCGGCTTGCGCGTGCCGCCTGCGTTGAGGCGGTCGATCGTCGCAAACCACTCCGCGGTGCGCCCGGCCGGGCGCGTCCTCCAGATCGCGGTCGCGGTCTCGGCGCCCCGGTTCCACATCTTGTGTGGCGTGCCGCGCGGGACCACCAAAGCGTCCCCTGGACCTAGGCTGCGCTCCTCGCCGTCGACCCACGCGGTCATCTGCCCCGATTGCACGACGAACTCCTCGTCCTGGGACGGATGCAGGTGCGGCGGAGGCGGCTTCCCGCCCGGACCCCAGCTCGCCTCGACCTCGAGCTCCTCGGGTGTGTCGCGGACGATTCGCAGCGTCTCGTGCTCTGTGAGGTGCAGCTCCTGGCCAGCCATCCGGCTCAGTCTCTCACTTGCACCAGCGAGTTGAACAGGTGGTCGAGCGTCGCCTGCGGATCGTCGGTCAGGCCCGTGTGCACCTCCGAGGGCTGGATCACCGTCGACGACTTCGCCGCCACCCATCCGAAGCGTTCGGACGGGCTCAGCTGCGCGAGCGGACCCGCGGAGGGCTCGCCAGCGACGACGGCCGCGATCGCCTCGAGCGGGGGCTCGACGGCGCCGGGGTCGAGATCGGGCGCCAGCGCCCGCAGACGCCCTTCGTCGAGCCCGATGCGGATACCGAGGAAGTTGTGCTGGCGGCAGAACACGACGACGCCGACGTTGATGCACTCGCCGCGTTCGATTCGCGGCACGACTCGCAAGATCGTGTACTGGAAGTCACGCCGTTCGGGCATCCTCGGCCTCCTCGACGAACGCTCGCGGGGCACTTAGGCGCTCGCGCAGGAACGCCTCGAAGTCGGCGCGGCGCCCCGCCGGGTCGTCGCCCAACCAAGACTCGGGCACCCGCGCGACGCTGCCGGAAATCGCCTCCAAAGCCACGCTCGCCAGGCGCTCGTCGGCCTCGACGATCGAGCCGGCCCGACTCAGTAACACGTGGTCGCGGATCAGCGCAAACGGCGCATCGGCCGAGTCGGCCAGCGGCGCCTCGCCGTGCTGGCGGTAGAACGCGGCGCCATGGTCGATCAGCCACACGCGGCCGTGCCACGCGAGCAGGTTCGGGTTGCGCGGGGTGCGATCGACGTTCATCACCAGCGCGTCAAGCCACACGATCTGCGCTGCCAGCTCCGGGTCCATCGCGCCGGCTGCCGCCGGCGTGAACGGCAGCGCGCCCGGCAGGAAGTCGACGCCGAGGTTCGCGCCGACGCTGGCGGCGGCCAGCTCCTGGATCTCGACGTCGGGCTCGGCGCGCGCGAGCTCGGGCTCGAGCCATGCCACCACCAGCTCGGGTACGAGCAGTCTCAGCGACCGCGCCAGCTCGCCGGCCACGACCTCGGCGACGAGCGCCGCCACACCCTGGCCGGCGCCGCGGAACTTCATGACGTACATGCCGTCGTCATCTGCCTCCACCAGCCCCGGCAACGAGCCGCCCTCGCGAAGCGGCGCGACGTAGCGCGTCGCGCACACGTTGCGAAGGGCGTCGACAGTGGCCGTCGGCGGCTGTTCTCGATCACCGGTCATCGCGCGGAAGCTAGCCGGTGAGCTTCGGGATTGACGCTACGCTCAAACCACCCATGGCCGGGACGATCGAGCATCGGGCCTTCAGCTTGGCGCCCGACGAGTGGGCGCACATAGATTTCACACGCCGCCTGCACCGGCGACTCGAGTCGCTTGGTGGGGGAAAGGTCTGCGAGCTCGGCGGTGGCGCACGGCCCGCGCTCGAGCTCGATTTCCTCCAGGACAACAGGCTCGAGTGCCTGGTCGTGGACATCGCGGCCCCGGAGCTCGAGAAGGCGCCCGATGGATACGCGACGCTGGTCGGCGACGTCAGCTCGTCGTCGTTCTCGACCGGCGAGCACGACGGGCAGTACGACGTCGTGTTCAGCCGCGTGCTGGCAGAGCACGTGACCGACGCGCGCCAGTTTCACACCAACGTCCACAGGCTCTTGCGTCCCGGCGCAATCGCGATGCACTTCTTCCCGACGCTGTGGTGGCCGCCGTTCGTGGTCAACCGGGTGCTTCCGGAGTCCGTGGCCGAGAGGATCCTGCTCAAGATCGAACCCTGGCGCGTGAAGTCCGGGAAAACCGGCAAGTTTCCGGCGTTCTATCACTGGTGTTATGGACCGACCACCAGTCAGATCCGGCGTTTGGCCACGGCAGGCTTTTCAGTCGAACATTGCGTGGCGTACTTCGGCGAGGCCTCACATGCTCCCGGTCGACTGCTCAAGAAAGCTGACCGTGCATGGACCGAATTGATGCTGCGCCACCCGAACTATCACTTCACGTCGTACGCGACCTACACGCTGCGAGCGCGGTGACCGCCGAGGCCATCGCGCCCGATCGGCCGTCCGGAACGGGCGATCCGCGCCGCGGTTCGGTCAGGTTCTGGCGCGACGGGCGCACGGCGGCGCCGGTAGCCGTGGTGCTGCTGTTGCTGATCCTGTGGGCGGCGCACGACGGCGGCTACGACGAAGACACCTGGTACTGGGGCGCGCTGATCCTGCTCGCGCTCGGAGCGATGGTCCTCGGGGGCCTGTTCGGCCCGTTGCGGCGGGTAGGCGCGGCCACCAAGGTTGCGCTCGGCGCGTTCGCGCTGTACGTGGCCTGGTCATACGCGTCGATCGCATGGGCCGCGTATCGCGGCGACGCGCTTTCGGGCAGCAACAAGGCGCTGCTCTATCTCCTGATCTTCGCCCTGTGCGCCGTGTCGCGCTGGACGCCCCGCCGGGCGCTCTGGATGACGACCGCGTACACCGTGGCGGTAGGGGCTGTAGGCGCGCTGATCCTGCTCAAGATGGCGCTCGGGCAGCACGCGGCCAGTCTGTTCACAGAGGGCCGGCTGATCTCGCCGACCGGCTACCTGAACGCCAATGCGGCGCTGTTCATGACGACGGCGTTGCTCGCGGTCGCGCTGGCCGTGCGGCGCGAGCTGCCGGTCGTCCTGCGCGGAGTGCTGCTGGCGATCGCGTGCGAGGGCGTGCAGCTCGCGCTGCTCGCCGAGAGCCGCGGCTGGCTGTTCACGTTGCCGCTCGTCCTGCTCGTGGGAATCGTGGTCGTGCGCGAGCGCCTTCGCATCGCCGTCGCGGCGATCATCCCGGTGATCGGTGCGCTCGTGCCGCTGCATCGCCTGCTGCACGTGTACGAGGTCACGGCCGTCACGAACCCGACCTCGGGCGCGTTCAATCACGCGGCAAAGACCGCCGGTGCAACGAGCCTCGTCTGCTGCCTTGTCGTGCTGATCGCGGGGACGCTTGTGCTCGTCGCCGAAGACAGGTTCAAGCCGCGCGAGGTGCGGCGTTCCGTCGTGCTCACAGGCGGCCTCGTCGCCGCGGTGCTGGCGCTCGCCGTCGCGGTCGGGGGCGCCGTGGCCGCCACGCACGGGCACCCGATCCGCTTCTTCAACGAGCAGTGGCACGGGTTCACGCACCCGTCCACGACAAACGCCGCACAGGCCTCGCACTTCGCCTCGACCGGCAGTCAGCGCGAGGACGCGTGGCGCGTCGCGCTCAAGGCGTTCGGCTCGCACCCGATCGGCGGACTGGGGCAGGACAACTTCTCCGACTACTACACGGTGCATGGCCGCACCGGGATCGAGCTCGCGTGGGTACACAGCTGGGAGCTGCGACTGCTCGCGCACACCGGGATCGTCGGCTTTCTCGCGCTGATCGCGTTCCTCGGGGCGGCGGTGATCGCCGCTCTTCGCAGGCGGGCCCCGAAAGGCTCGCTGCGCGGCGTGATGGCCGGAATCGCGCTGCTGCCGTTGATCGTGTGGCTGATTCACGGGTCGGTCGACTGGTTCTGGGAGATGCCCGCGCTCAGCGCGCCGGCGCTCGCCTTCCTGGCGATGGCCGGAGCGCTGACCGAGGAGGGCAATGCCGTCGCAGCGACCGCCCCAGCGCGCCAAGGCCGGGCGCGAACCGCGGTTGTGGCGGCTTGCGGCATCGCCGCGTTCCTTGCGGCCGTGGTCGTGCTGTCGTTCTCATACCTGTCCGTTCGCGAGGTGTCGATTGGCTCAGACCTGCGCGGATCCAACCCGACACAGGCGCTGGCGCACCTGCAGACGGCTGCCGACCTGAACCCGTACGACTCAGAGCCCGCGCGCCTCGCCGGCACGATCGCGCTTCAGACCGGCAGCTACGAGCAGGCGCTGGCGCGCTTTGGCCAGGCCACCGCACGCCAGCCCGGCGGCTGGTTCTCCTGGTTCGGCGCTGGTCTGGCGGCTTCGGAGCTGGGCGAGCCGGCGGTCGCGCGACACAACTTCGAAGTCGCAAAATCGCTCAACACCTCCCAGCTGGTGATCAAGGACGCGCTCGCCCGCGTCGACTCGCCCACGCCGATGACGCCTCAGCAGGGCCTCGACGAGCTCGTGCTCGCGCACTAGAGATTCGGGTACCGTCTCGCGCCTGATGGCGCCCAAAGTCGTACTGCTTCCCGGCGACGGGATCGGCCCGGAGATCATCGCTCCGACGGTCGACGTGCTCGCCGCGGTCGGAGCCGAGCTCGAATACGAGGAGCACGCGTTCGGTGGGGCTTGCATCGACGCACACGGGACGGCGCTGACCGACGAGACGCTGGCGGCGTGCCGCGCCTCCGACGCAGTGCTGCTGGCCGCCGTCGGCGGACCGAAGTGGGACACCACCGACCCGTCCAAGCCACGGCCCGAACAGGGCTTGCTCGGCCTGCGCAAGGGCCTCGGGCTGTTTGCCAACCTGCGGCCGGTGCGCCCGTTGCCGGCGCTCTACGACGCCAGCCCGCTCAAGCTCGAGGTGATCGAGCGCACGGACCTGCTCGTCGTCCGCGAGCTGACAGGCGGGATCTACTTCGGCGAGAAGACGCGGACGCAGGACAGTGCGTCGGACGCGTGCGTGTACACGCGTGAGGAGATCGAGCGGATCGCCCGGGTCGCCTTCGGCGCGGCGCGGTCTCGGGTGACGAGCGTCGACAAGGCCAACGTGTTGGAGACCAGCCGTCTGTGGCGCGAGGTCGTCCGCGACGTCCACGCCACCGAGTTCCCCAACATCGAGCTCGAGCACCTGCTCGTCGACAACGCGGCGATGCGGCTGATCGCGGCGCCGCGGCACTTCGACGTGATCCTCACCGAGAACATGTTCGGCGACATCCTCAGCGACGAGGCGGCGATGCTCACGGGTTCGATCGGGATGCTGCCCAGTGCCTCGCTGGGCGGCGACGGCCCGGGGCTGTTCGAGCCGGTCCACGGCTCGGCGCCCGACATCGCCGGCACCGGGGCCGCCAACCCGCTGGCGATGTTCCTTTCGGCGGCGATGATGCTGCGCCACGGACTCGCTTTGGAAGCCCAAGCGGCGGCGGTAGAATCGGCCGTCGACCGGGCGCTGGCCGAGGGGCTGCGCACCCGGGACCTGGGGGGCGCGGCGACCACTGCCGACGCTACCCAGGCAGTCCTGCAACATCTCTAAGGAGCACCACGTGGAACAAGCGGACCTCATCTGGCACAACGGTGAAATGGTTGCCTGGGAGGACGCGAAGGTCCACGTACTCACGCACGGCCTGCACTACGGCACGGGGGTATTCGAGGGGATCCGCGCCTACGACACGGCGCAGGGGCCGTCGATCTTCCGGCTGCACGAACACCTCGACCGCCTGTTCAAGTCGGCCGAGCTGTACTACATGCCGATCCCGTACACGCTCGCGGAGCTGCGCTCCGCGACGCACGAGCTGATCGCCGCCAACGGGCTGCCGGAGTGCTACATCCGGCCGCTCGCGTACCGCGGCTACGGCCAGATGGGCCTGAACCCGCTCGAGGCGCCAGTCGACGTCACGATCGCGGTGTGGCCGTGGGGCGCCTACCTCGGCGAGGAGGGCAAGCAGCACGGCGTCCGCGCCAAGGTCGCAAGCTGGCGGCGAATTCCGCATGACTCGCTGATCCCGCACGCAAAGGCCAGCGGCCAGTACCTCAACAGCGTCCTGGCCAAGATCGAGGCGACCAAGGCCGGCTACGACGAGGCGATCCTGCTCGACGCCCAGGGATTCGTCTGCGAGGGCTCGGGCGAGAACATCTACATCGTCCGCGAGGGCGTGATCTACACGCCGCCGCAGACGGCCGGGATCCTCGACGGCATCAGCCGCAAGTCGATCATCCAGATCGCCCGTGATCTCGGTTACGAGGTCGTCGAGCGCAATCTGGCGCGCGCCGAGATGTATCTCGCCGACGAGGTCTTCCTGTCGGGGACCGCCGCGGAACTGGTCCCCGCGCGCGAGATCGACGACCACACGATCGGCAACGGACGCCCCGGCCCCATCACCACCGAGCTCCAGCGCGTGTTCGACGACGCGCTGCACGGCCGCGACCCGCGCTATGCGGAGTGGGGCGACGTGGTGAAGGTGCCTACGAAGACGGCATGAACTCGATCGAGCTCTACGACACCACCCTCCGCGATGGGATGCAGGGGGAGGGAATGTCCCTGTCGGCTCAGGAGAAGATGCGCGTCGCCCACCGTCTCGATCAGCTCGGGATCGATCTGATCGAGGCGGGCTTTCCGGGCTCCAACCCCAAGGAGCTCGAGCTGTTTGAGCTACTGGCGGGTGAGACCTTCGAGCACGCCTCGATCGCCGCGTTCGGGATGACGCGCCGGCGCGACGTACGCGTCGCGTCCGATGATCCGGCGCTGCGGATCCTCGCCGACTGCTTTGCGCCGGTATGCACACTCGTGGGCAAGAGCTGGGGCCTGCACCTGGAGAAAGTGGTGAAGGTCGACCGCGACGAGAACCTGCGGATGATCTCGGACTCGATTGCGTTCCTGGTGGGTCAGGGAAAGCGGGTGCTCTACGACGCCGAGCACTTCTTCGACGGCTATGCCGACGATCCGGTGTACGCGCTCGCGTGCCTGCGCGCTGCGGCGGGCGCGGGCGCCGAGACCGTCGTGTGCTGCGACACCAACGGCGGCACGCTGCCCGACCAGATCGCTGTGGTCGTGGATGCAGTCGTCGGAGAGCTCGCAACCGAGAGCGCTCGTGTCGGCATCCACTGCCACGACGACGCCGGATGCGGGGTTGCCAACTCGCTCGCCGCCGTGCGCCGGGGAGCGACCCACGTGCAGGGCACGATCAACGGGTATGGCGAGCGCTGCGGCAACGCCAACCTGGTGACGATCATTCCGAACCTTCAGCTCAAGCTCGGCTACGAGTGCGTTAGCGCGGCCCAACTCGCCGCGCTGACGCCGACCGCGCACTACATCGACGAGCTGCTCAACTTCACGCCCGATCCCGACCAGCCGTACGTCGGGCGCAATGCGTTCGCCCACAAGGGCGGGATGCACGTCGCGGGCGTCAACGCCGACCCGGCGACGTTCGAGCACGTCGACCCCGATGTCGTCGGCAACCGCCGCGAGCTGCTCATCTCAGAGCTGTCGGGCAAGGGCACGGTTCACGCGCGTGCGCGTGACGCGGGCATCGCGCTCGATGACGACGACGCCGCCCGGGTGGTGGATCGCGTCAAGGAGCTCGAGCACCGCGGCTATCACTTCGAGGCTGCCGATGGTTCGTTCGAGCTGCTGCTGCGAAAGGAGACCGGCGAGTACGAGCCGCTGTTCCGCCTGGAGTCGTGGCGCGCGATCGTCGAGAAGCGCGCCGATGGCCGCGTCGAGACCGAGGCGACGATCAAGATCTGGGTCGATGGTGAGCGGTATGTGCGCACGGCCGAGGGCAACGGGCCCGTGCACGCGCTCGACCGGGCGCTGCGCGAGGCGCTGGTGGAGATCCATCCCCACCTGCGCGACATCGACCTCGTCAACTTCAAGGTCCGCATCCTCGACGAGACCAAGGGCACCGACGCGGTCACGCGCGTGCTGCTCGACTCCTCCGACGGCGATCAGGTGTGGGGTTCGATCGGCGTCTCGGAGAACGTGATCGAGGCCTCGTGGGAGGCGCTCGTCGACTCACTCGAGTACGGCATGCAGGCGGGACGCGCGATTCCACGTCGCAAGGCCGCCTCGGCGCCCGGATCGTGACCGCCGGCCGCGTGACCGCGAGCCAGGTGAGCAGCGAGGCGATCCCGCTTGCCCAGCCGATGCTGGGCGCAGAGGAGGAGGAGCGCGTGCTGGAGGTGCTGCGCTCCGGTCGATTGTCGCTGGGCCCGGCGCTCGGACAGTTCGAGGAGGCGTTCGCCGCGCGCATCGGCGTGGAGCACGCGAGCGCGGTCTCCAGCGGCACGGCCGGGCTGCACCTGGCGCTGCGGGCCGTTGGCGTCAGCGACGGGACGGAGGTCGTCACGAGCCCGTTCTCGTTTGTGGCCAGCGCCAACGTGGCCGTCTATGAGCGGGCTCGGCCGGTGTTCGCAGACATCGATCCGGTGACCCTGAACCTCGACCCCGATGCCGCAGCGGCCGCGATCACCGATCGCACGGCGGCGCTGATGCCCGTCCACATCTTCGGCTACCCCGCCGACCTGCCGGCGTTCGAGCGGTTGCGCGTGCCGATCGTCGAGGACGCGTGCGAGGCGCTGGGCGCGGTCCACGCCGACGGAACGGTCGTCGGCGGTCGCGGGCACCCGGCGGTGTTCGGCTTCTACGCCAACAAGCAGATGACGACCGGGGAGGGCGGCATCGTCACGATGGCCGATGCGACGCTCAAGGAGCGCGTCGACTCCGAACGAAACCAGGGCCGCGCGCCGGACATGGGCTGGCTCGACCATGATCGGCTCGGGTTCAACTACCGGCTGTCTGACATCGCCTGCGCCCTTGGGCTTGCGCAGCTCGAGCGCCTTGATGAGATGCTCGCCGCCCGCGCGAGGGTGGCCGACGCCTATCGCGAGGCACTCGCGGGCATCGAGGGACTGCAACTGCCCTGCCCGGATGCCGACGGCAACCGCCGCGGTTGGTTCGTGTTCGTGGTGCAGCTGCCGCGCGACGTCGATCGCGACGGCTGCGTGCGAGCGCTGGCGGAGCTGGGGATCCCGAGCAAGCCCTATTTCCCCGCGGTTCACCTGATGACCTACTACCGGGAGCAGTTCGGCCACCGCGAGGGGGAGTTTCCGGTGTGCGAGGACGTCGCCGCGCGCTCGATCGCGCTGCCGTTCTTCCCGCAGATGACCGAGGGCCAGGTCGAGCGCGTGGGGGAGGCGCTGCGGCGGGTGCTCGCTAGCCCCCCGTCTCGCTGAGTCGATCGAGGGCGCCGGGATCGGCGCCGCGCGCGAGCAGGTGCTCCACACTCGCCGGCCGCTCGCGCTGAGGGGCGATGCGCAGCGGCTGGCGGCCGTAGTCGTCTGAGACATCGATCGGTGTGCCGGCATCCAGCAGCTGATCGATCACGTCCCGGCGCTGGTGGTCGGCGGCCATCACCAGCGCCCGGATGCGGGCGTCCTCGGGCGTCTGCCCGTCGAGCCAACCGCTGATGTCGCCAACCGCCGCCGCGGACTCGATCCCGTCGGGCTGGGCCCCGGCGGCGACGAGCGCGTCGAGGACGTCGGTCATCCCGAACACCGCGGCGTGCATCAGCGCGGACAGCCCCGACAGC
>Ga0207693_10000315_pt1 | contig 45064 bp, 12 predicted proteins | sample LARL81metaG_FD_184347 | JGI IMG/M metagenome (GOLD analysis project Ga0207693, IMG submission 184347) | Corn, switchgrass and miscanthus rhizosphere microbial communities from Kellogg Biological Station, Michigan, USA - LAR L8-1 metaG... | ecosystem: Host-associated > Plants > Roots >... | reverse complement strand
GACATGCCTTTTGAAAAGCTGGTAGAGGAACTCCAGCCGGCCCGCGACCTGAGCCGAACGCCGCTCTTTCAGAATTTCCTGGCCCTGCAAAATACAGAATTTCAAGACTTGCACTTGCACGGGCTCACCATTAAGGCAGAGCATCCCGACCGTACGATTGCGAAATACGATTTGGAGATAGATCTGGCGGAGACCGAAACCGGATTGAAAGGTTTTATTGACTACGCCCTCGATCTGTTTGAAGAGCCAACCATCAGGAATTTCGGCAACCATTTCAAGGCTGTGCTCGAAACGCTGGCGAACCACCCGCAACAGACAATCGCCCAACTGAGCCTGTTGACAGAATCCGAGCGCCAGCAACTGCTGCATGAATGGAACCAGACTGCGACGCAGAGTCCGCAGAAAAAGCTGGTACACGATCTGTTCGAGGAGCAGGCGCTCAGGAGACCCGAGGCCGTAGCGGCGAGGTACGAAGAAGAGGAATTGACGTATGGCGAGCTGAACAGGCGAGCGAACCAGGTAGCGCATTACCTGCGTAAGCTGGGAGTAAAGCCGGAAGAGCGGGTTGGCGTATGCGTGGAGCGGGGCCTGGAAATGGTGATCGGGCTGCTTGGCGTGCTGAAGGCTGGAGGAGTGTATGTGCCTCTTGATCCCGGCTATCCGGCAGAGCGGTTGCAGTACATGGTGGAAGACAGCAGGCCATTAGTGTTGTTAACGCAAGCTCACCTGCGCGAACTGTTCTCTGGCGTGAGCAATCGCGTTGCACTCGTGGAGATGGACGCGGGAACTGCTGTGTGGAGCGTTGTAGAAGGAAGCAACCTGCGGATGAGCCAGATAGGGCTCAGTGGCGAAAATGCAGCCTACGTAATTTATACATCGGGCTCGACGGGCCGGCCAAAAGGCGTGGTGGTCGAGCACAGGGGATTAGTGAACACGCTGGTCCATGCCCAGAAGCTCATTGAAGTGAATGGCGATGATGTGATTGCAGCGCTATCTTCAGGCGCGTTTGACATTTCGATCCTCGAGATGATGACGGCATGGCTGGGCGGAGGGCAGACGCTTATCATCCACCGGCCGGCGGTGCTGGACATGGAACAGTTGCTGCGCAGCCTGCAAGGGGTCACGGTCTTGCACACGGTCCCGGCATTGATGGGCCAGATTGTTGAAGCATGGCGCAGTCGCGGCAAGGATGGAGCTTCCACCGGGTTGCGCAAAGTGCTGACGGGAGGAGATTCAGTTCCCGTGAATGTTCTAAAGCAATTGAAGGAAGTTGTGCCTGCGGCGGACGTCCGCGTGTTGTACGGGCCGACGGAAGCGGCGATGATCTGCACGAATACCGACGACCTAAGAAAATCTCCGGAAGGTGTGGCCGGGGGGATAGGGCAGGCGATCGCCAACATGCAGGTTTACGTATTGGATGGAGAAGGAGAGCCAGTTCCCGTAGGCGTCCTGGGAGAGCTCAATCTGGGTGGCGTTGGGCTGGCGCGCGGATACGCAAATCGCCCTGAGTTGACGGCGGAGAAATTTGTTCCTGATCCGCATAGCGGAGCGGCGGGTGAGCGGCTATATCGCACAGGCGATTTGGTGAGATGGCGGAGGAACGGAACGTTACAGTTTGCCGGCCGCAGTGACAATCAGATCAAACTGCGTGGCTACCGCATTGAGCTGGCGGAGATCGAAAGAGTGATTCTGGAGTCTGGAGCGGTCCAACAGACCGTAGTGATCGTGCGCGGGGAAGATTCGGAAGAAAAACGGCTGGTTGCGTACGTCGTTCCAGCCAAAGATGCGAGCATCGAAACGGCGAAATTGGCCGACTCTCTCCGCCACCGCCTCCCGGCCTACATGATACCGAGCAATTTTGTCGAGATGAGTGAGCTGCCGGTGACCGCCAACGGAAAAGTTGACCGCAATGCGCTACCTGAGCCCAAAAACGGTAATGAAAATAGCTACGCGGCCCCGCAGACCGCACATGAGGAGATTCTCTGCGGTATCGTGGCAGAGGTTTTGGAAGTGCCACGCGTGGGACTGGACGATAACTTCTTCGACCTGGGCGGACACTCGCTGCTGGCAACACTTGTGATTTCCCGCGTGCGTGGAGTTTTTGGCGTGGAATTGCCGCTGCAGTCGTTGTTTGAGTCGCCAACGGTCCGCAGTATGGCGGAACGCCTCAAAGAAGAGTTGGCAACGGCCGGGCAGTCGTCTCCGGTGGCCGGCATTCAAAGAGTAGAACGCGATGGCGGCCCATTACCGCTCTCGTATGCGCAACAGCGCTTGTGGTTCATTGATCAGATGGAGCCGGGGAGCGCCCTGTATAACATTCCGTTGGCCGGCAAGGTAACCGGAGTGCTCGACAAGAATGCCCTGCAAAAGAGCTTCAATGAAATTGTGCGGCGCCACGAAGTGCTGCGCGCGCGATTTGCCGTGAGCGAAGGCATACCGGTGGTGGAGGTGGTTTCCGGCCAGCAGCTGACAATCGAGGAGATAGATCTGCGTGGGCTGAGCGAGTCAGAGCGGAAAGCCGAGGCAATGAGCCTGGCAGAGGCGGAGACTGCCATAGGATTCGATCTGGCCAGGGGCCCGCTTATCCGAATGAAGCTGTTGCAGATGGGCGAAGAAGATCATGTGTTGTTGATGACGATCCATCACATCGTAAGCGACGGCTTGTCATTCAAGAATTTCTTTGCTGAGCTAGGGAGCCTATACGAGGCATATATAAAAGGAGAGGAGTCGCCGCTCGAAGAGCTTGAGATCCAGTATTCCGACTTCGCAGCCTGGCAACGGCAATGGCTGCAAGGCAAGACCCTGGATGACCAGTTGGCCTACTGGACCAGGCATCTTGCGGGATTGCAGGTCCTCGATCTTCCCACCGATTATCCACGGCCCGCGATGCCGCATCATCGTGGCGCAAACATCCGGTTTGAGATGTCCGCTGAATTGACCGCAAAGTTGAAGGAACTCAGTTCGCGGCAGGAAGCCACGCTCTTTATGGTCATGTTGGCGGCCTTTGATGTGCTTTTGTCCCGGTATTCGGGACAGGAGGACATAGCAGTCGGTTCGCCCATAGCAAACCGTAACCGTAAAGAAATAGAAAACCTGATCGGCTTCTTCGTGAATACGCTGGTGCTGCGCGCAGACGTGGAGCACAAACCCAGCTTTGTGGAATTACTCCGCCGGGTGAAGAAAGCGACCCTGGATGCCTATGCGAACCAGGACCTGCCGTTTGAGAAGCTGGTGGAGGCCATTTCACCGGAACGCGACATCAGCCGCACGCCGCTCTTTCAGGTAGTGTTTGCCATGCAGAGCGCGCCCCTGGCTGAAGTGCCGTTAGGCGAGTTGAAACTCCAGCTGTTCAACGTGAACAGCAGCACGGCAAAGTTCGACCTGACTCTTGGCGTGGTGGAAGACGGCGGAACCTTCAAAGCATCATTGGAGTACAACACCGATTTATTCGAGCCAGACACTGCGCAACGCATGGTTGACCACTATCTGACGTTGCTTGCCGCCATTGTTTCCGAACCCGACCGTCCCATTGTGCACTTGCCCATGCTGACCCAGGTGGAGCAACGGCAGTTGGCGGAGTGGAACCGCACCGATGCAGACTGGCCGGAAGACAAATGTCTGCCTGATTTCTTTGAAGAGCAGGTGCGGCGCATACCCGGTGCGGTGGCGGTAGAGTTCCAGGGACAGCAACTCTCCTATCAGGAACTTGATCGACGTTCCAACCAGTTGGGGTGGCGCTTGCAGAAGCTGGGCGCCGGACCTGAGGTGCGCATTGGAATATGCCTGGAGCGCGGTCTGGATTTGATCGTTGGCCTGTTGGCAGTACAAAAGGCGGGCGCAGCTTATGTGCCGCTGGACCCAAATTATCCGGCAGAACGCGTCAGTTACATGCTGGAAGACTCCCAAGCATCCGTGCTGTTGACGCAGACTTCGCTGCTCGGCCGCATGCCGGCATTTGCCGGCGAGGTGGTGAATCTTGACACGCAATTGGAGAGCATCAGCCAGGAGAGCCACGTCCCACCGCCGAGGCGTTCACTTCCCCAGAACCTTGCTTACGTGATTTATACCTCCGGCTCTACGGGCAAGCCAAAGGGCGTGGCCATTTGCCATAGCAGTGTGGCCGCTTTTATTTCCTGGTGCCGCCAGACATTTTCTCCGCTGGAATTGTCGGGCGTTTTGGCTTCCACCTCAATTTGCTTTGACGTATCGATTTTCGAAACTTTTGTTCCTCTGAGCTGCGGCGGAACGCTGATCGTCGTCGGCAACGTATTAGATGTGGAGCGCATGCAGAACCCTGAGCGGGTAAAAGTAATCAGTACAGTCCCTTCAGCCATGCGGGAACTCGTGGCGATGAAAGCGATTCCGGCGTCGGTAATGACCGTCAATCTGGGCGGAGAGGCGGTGCCGGTCGGGTTAGCGCCGCAGATCTACGAAGGCACGAATGTGGAAAGGGTCCTGAATATGTATGGACCAACCGAGGATACGACTTATTCAACGTGCGCATGGCTGCCGCGTGAAGCGGACATCACCGTCCCCATTGGACGTCCCGTCACCAACAGCAAAGTATATGTGCTGGATGCGGAAATGCAGCAGGTTCCCGTTGGTGTCACCGGCGACATCTATATCAGTGGAGCAGGTTTAGCGCGCGGATATCTCACTCATCCAGAGTGGACGGCGGAGAAATTCATTCCGAATCCTTTCAGCAATAACCCTGGCGACAGGCTTTATCGGGTTGGAGACCTGGGAAAATACAGGGCCGACGGTCAATTGGGCTACCTGGGAAGAAACGATTTCCAGGTAAAGGTCCGCGGACATCGAATTGAGTTGGGAGAAGTCGAGACCGCATTCGAGGAAATCGAGCAGATTGCCCAGGCTGTTGTAATGGCCCGCGAGAAAGAGCAGAGTGAGAAGGAACTGGTAGCGTATCTGGTGACCTCCAGCGAGATTAGTGACAGCGATATTCGCGAGAAGCTCCGCAACCGCTTGCCCGATTACATGCTGCCCTCAATTTTCGTGAGAATGGAATCTTTGCCGCTCACGCCGAATGGAAAAATCGATCGCCGTGCCTTGCCCGCGCCCACCAGCAGCTTGAGGACAAACGTGGGAGGCTATGTTGCTCCGGCGAGTCCACTGGAAGAATTGCTGGCTGACATTTGGGCGCAGGTGCTCGGGCTGGATCGGATTGGCGTGGATGACAACTTCTTCGCGCGGGGCGGTCACTCGCTGCTTGCTACACAAGTTGTGGCCCGCATGCGCAACGCGTTAAACGTCGATATCCCGCTGCCGCGCATCTTTGAAACACCGACAATCGCCGCCCTGTCCGCATGGATTGAACAAAAACTCCAGGGCGCGACTGAAAAAGTCGCACCCATTGTGCCGGCACCGCGCGAAGGACCCACGGTTTTGTCGTACACGCAGAAGAGGCTGTGGTTCATCAGTGAACTGGAGCCGGATGGGACCTCATACAATTTGCCGGCCGCTGTGCGGATAGAAGGACCACTGGATGTGCCCGCCCTTCAGAAGAGCCTTCAGGAAGTTATACGCCGGCACCAGGCGCTGCGAACTCGCTTCGAGGTAATCAACGGTGAACCCCGCCAGGTCATTGAAGATGACATCGCAGTGGAATTCCCGGTTGTCAGCCTGGAGCATGTTCCTGCAAGCGAGGTCCAGAGACGAGTCGATTCGGCAATCCATGAAGAAGCGCACAAGCCATTTAATTTGCGGACTGGTCCTCTTGTCAGAGTGGGGCTGTTGCGACTGGCGGAGTTTGAACACGTGCTGCTGGTCACCATGCACCACATCGTCGCCGATGATTGGTCAATGGGCATTCTGGTACGAGAGGTTTCCGCGCTCTATGGGGCCTTCAGTGCAGGACGGCCATCCCCGTTGATGGAACTGCCGCTCCAATATGCCGACTTCAGCGTATGGCAGCAGAAAGCTCTGAATGGAGAGGCGCTTGGGCGGCAACTGGAATATTGGAAGACACAGCTCGCAGGGCTGCAGGCATTGGAGTTGCCAACCGACCGCGTCCGTCCGGCTGTACCAAGCGGAAGCGCAGCCAGGGTGAACTTTACTCTCGCGCCTGAGCTAACCAAACAATTGACCGATCTGGGCCGGAGTCATAACGCAACCTTATATATGACGCTGCTGGCCGCGTACCAGACGCTGTTATTCCACTATAGCGGGCAAACCGATATCGCCGTCGGTACGTCCATAGCCGGGCGCGCGCACAGCGAAGTCGAAAGCTTGATCGGGTGCTTTATCAACATGCTGGTGTTGCGCACCGATCTCTCCGGCGAGCCGACTTTCATCGAATTGCTCAGGCGTGTAAAGGACGTTACGCTGGGCGCCTATGCGCACCAGGATGTGCCCTTCGAAAAACTTGTAGAAACTTTGCAGCCGGACCGCGACCTTAGCCGCCCGCCGCTATTTCAGGTCATGCTGGTCTTCCACAATACTCCTCAAGCAGAGTTGCAGTTGGGTAACGCCAGATTGCAGGTCCTGAATGTTGAGAGCGCTTCCACAAAATTCGATCTGACGCTCTTTGTCTCGGAAGACGCCGGCGGCCTAAAAGGTGTTCTCGACTACAGCGCGGACCTATTTGATGCGGAAAGCATCGCGCGGCTGGTCAAGGACTTCGAGACAATATTGAAGAGTGTGGCTTCCGCTCCGGAAAAATCCATCGCCGTGCTCTCCCTAACGGCTGAAGACGAGCGCCAGCAACTGCTTGCCGCCTGGAATGAGGCGGAGGAAGGCTGGCAGGAAGAAAAGGGCCTGTCACACGTCGCCACATCCGGGGACTGAACGTTTTCCATACCTTGAAACGCAAGGAGCATTTCATGCAGTTCGGCATAATGTTCTTCGCCAGCGCAGAGCAAACCAAAGACAACGATCGTTATTTGCTGCTCAAGAAAGCCGCGCAATTTGCGGACCAGCACAACTTCTGCTGTGTCTGGACTCCTGAGCGGCACTTTCACGACTTTGGCGGCATCTTCCCCAACCCGTCGGTCATGAGTGCGGCCCTGGCCATGATCACTGAAAATATTCAGTTGCGGGCAGGAAGCCTGGTCTCGCCGTTGCACAACGCCATTCGAATCGCGGAAGAATGGGCTGTGGTGGACAACCTGTCCGGTGGCCGCGTCGCCATATCGTTCGGCTCTGGTTGGAACATTGACGATTTCGTTTTCTTCCCTGACCGTTATTCAACGCGACAGGCTGTGATGTACGAGCAAATCAACACGATCAAAAACTTGTGGAGCGGCAAGCCCCTATCCCAAATCAACCCTGTCGGAAAAGAGATTTCGATCCGCCTGGCGCCACTTCCGGTCCAGAAGGACCTGCCGGTCTGGATTACATCCTCAGGCAATACGGAAACATTCAAAAAGGCCGGGGCTATTGGCGCCAATGTACTGACGCACCTGCTCGGCCAGGACATCGTATCTGTATCGGAAAAGATTGCCGCGTACCGCGAATCGCGGGAAAAGCACGGGCACGATCCATCTACCGGAATCGTCTCATTGATGCTACATACCTATCTTGATTCGGACATGGCAAGGGTCCGGGCAGAAGTGCGGACTCCATTTCGTGAATACTTGCGCTCCGCGGTGTCTCTTGAGAAGGAATCGGCGAGTGGCGGCGGAGTGATCAGCGGAGGCCGCAAGATTTCGCCAGAAGAGATTGAAAAGAACCATATGGAGGAAATGCTCGATCTGGCCTTTGAACGATACTTCCGGACTGCCTCCCTCATGGGAACGCCTTCTTCCTGCTCAGAATTTGTCAACCGGCTTGAAAGCATTGGCGTGGACGAGATTGCCTGTCTGATCGATTTTGGCATTCCCACGGAGAAGGTTCTGGACGGGCTAACACACCTGGCTGTTCTTCAAGAACAATGTTCCACCGGGCGCGCCGCGGCAGCCGCCAATGAGTCACTCCAGGAATTTACCGCCAGTTTCTAAAAGCCGATTTGCCTTTGACCCTCGATTTGCCAAATTAACAAATTATTCAATTACTCAGTTCTCTGGAGATTTACAGGAGCAACATGCGACTTCCTTTTGTCCATGAGATGTTTGCCCAGGTGGCAGAGCGCCATCCCGATCTAGTTGCCATTGAAAGCGCTCATGGCCGCCTGACATACCGTGAACTGCATGCCAGAGCAGGCTTTGTGGCTGCTTCGATTGCGCTTGCGCACGTTGGCAGAAATGATCTTGTCGTGATCTTCGGTGAAGACCGTCAATTCATCATTGAATCCATCCTGGGTGTCATGAAGGCCGGGGCCGCCTTTGTGCCGTTGTCGCGCGCAGTACCTCCCAAACGCCTTGAAGCCATGCTGGAGCAATGTTCGCCCAAGTGGGCAATTGTCCAGCCGGACCTGGTACACGAATTCAAGCCGATTGCAGCCGCTGCTTCGTTGAACATCATTCCGGTGGATGCTGCCGGCTCTTCTCGTAACGGGACTGGCCATCTGCAAGATCTTGACGGTGATGACCTGAGTTATATCTTCTTTACATCCGGGTCTACCGGCAAGCCCAAAGCGATTGCCGGAAGGCGCAAGGCCATCGACCATTTCATCCGCTGGGAAATTGAGACTTTCGCTCTGGGGCCGGGCAGCCGCGTGAGCCAACTTATGTCTCCCATGTTTGACGCTTTCATGAGAGACATATTTGCCCCGCTCTGCAGCGGGGGCACCGTTTGCATTCCGGAAGATAACGGCGGGGCGCCGGATGGAGCGAAGCTGGGCAAATGGATTGGAGAAGCTGGAATCAATCTCGTCCATACCGTGCCCTCAATGTTTCGTCTCATCCTGAACCAAACCAACGGCTCGGGACGGTGGAATGCCCTTCAGCATGTCTTGTTATCGGGCGAACCTTTGCTGCCCACCGACGTGAAGAAATGGTATGAAGTGGCAGGCAGAGACGCGGGCCGGCTGGTGAATCTATACGGACCAACCGAAACCACGATGACAAAATTCGTGTACATGGTTGAGCCCGCGGACCAGTTGAAGAAGGCGATTCCCATCGGCAAACCAATGAGAGGCGCTAAGGCCGTGGTGGTAGACAAGAATGGCGGAGTGTGTCCGCCCTGGAGAGTTGGAGAGCTCTACATCCGAACTCCTTACCGCTCGCTGGGATACTTTGGGCAACCGGAATTGACCAACGCCGTCTTTGTGCCAAACCCGTTTAATAATGATGCTTCAGACCTGGTATACAAGACCGGAGATCTGGCGCGAATCGTCGACAACGGAGATTTTGAGGTCCTGGGAAGGCGGGACAATCAAGTAAAGATCCGTGGTGTACGGATTGAGATAGAAGAAATTGAGGCTGCCCTGGCAGAGTGCGAAGGACTGAGCCAGGCGGCTGTGGCGGTACAGGCTGACTCCGACGGCGACAAGCGCCTGGTGGCATACGTTGTGCCTGAACCCGGAGCCCAACTCACCGCCGCCAGTCTTCGCAAGAGCCTGAAAGACAAATTGCCGGAATACATGCTCCCCGCCGCCTGGGGTATTTTGCAGAAACTTCCGCTGACGTCCACAGGCAAAGTGGACCGTCAGGCCCTGGAAAAAATCAAGCCGGAATTCATGCATGACGGCCACCAAGATGGTGCGACATTAACCCAGACGGAAGAGATACTGTGCGGAATCTGGGCACAAGTATTGAAAGTCGATTCCGTTGGCGTGCATGACAATTTTTTTGAGATCGGCGGCCACTCGCTGCTGGCAACGCAGTTAATGTCACGCATTCAGGACGCATTTTCTCTCGAATTGCCGCTGCGTGCGTTGTTTGAATCGCCCACCGTTGCTGAACTGGCCAAAAACATCGAGCAAGCCAGGCAACAGAAGCTGGGGATGGAGCTGCCTCCCATCGTTCCTGTTGAAAGGGCCGCGCCGCTTCCACTCTCTTATGCGCAACAGCGGCTCTGGTTCATTGACCAGCTTGAGCCGGGCGGGACCTCATACAACGTTCATGGCGCGGTGGAAATTGACGGACCATTGGACACCCAGGAATTGAAAAAGAGCCTGCAGGAGATTGTGCGGCGTCATGAATCGCTGCGCACGCGCTTTGTTCCGGATGAAGGTGGCCCGCGGCAGCTAATTGATGTTGAGGCCGGGATAGACCTGCCTGTTATCGACCTGAGTTCTTTGCCGGCGAATGAACGTGAGCAGGAAACCAAAAAACTTGCACACAGCGCGATGTCGGAACCCTTTGACCTGACCAGGGGCCCGCTGATTCGCGTGAAGTTGCTGCGTTTGGAAGCCCAGCGCCACGTGCTTCTGCTGGTGATGCACCACATCATCTCTGATGGATGGTCAATAGGACTGCTGGAGCGCGAGGTCTCCGCACTCTATGGCGCTTTCGCCGCCGGCCAGCCCTCCCCATTGCCAGAGCTGCCCATTCAATATGCCGATTACAGCGTTTGGCAGAAAAAGTATTTAAGCAGCGAAGTCCTGGAAAAGAAATTGGAGTACTGGAAGCAGCAGTTGGCAGGTTTGGAAACTTTGGAGTTGCCAACTGATCGTCTGCGGCCTGCGGTCAAGACCACTAACGGAGCGGCCATTCCGCTCAATCTGCCCGCTGAATTAACGGGCAAGCTCAAGGATCTGGCCCGGCAGGAAACGGCCACGCTGTACATGCTCCTTCTGGCCGCATTTCAGGTATTGCTGTTCAGGTACACGGACCAGGCCGATGTTGCCGTGGGCTCCCCCGTGGCAGGACGCACGCGCTCAGAGACGGAAAGCCTGATTGGATGTTTCATCAACAATCTGGTTTTGAGAACGGACCTCTCCGGCGATCCAGCGTTCACGCAGCTCCTACAGCGGACCAAGGAAGTGACGCTGGAAGCGTTTGCGCACCAGGACGTGCCCTTTGAAAAACTGGTGGAGACTCTGCAGCCGGAACGCAATCTGGCGAGAACTCCGTTGTTCCAGGTAATGTTCGTCTTACAGAATGCACCGCGGTCAGACCTGCAATTCGGCGCCGCGAAGGTGAAGACCCTTCCTATCGAGACCAGCACCACTAAATTCGATTTGACGCTGGTCCTGGGAGAAACATCTTGCGGGATGGACGGCCTGCTGCACTACAACACTGATCTATTTGAAGCCGCAACCATTGAGCGCATGGCCGGACACTACCAAACGCTGCTGGCAGGCATTGTTTCTGGAGCGGAACGGAGCATCTCCGAATTGCCTCTGCTGAGTGAAGCCGAGGGCCGGCAACTCCTGGTGGACTGCAACCAAACCTCTCAACCCTGGCCGACCGAGGCATATGTCCATGCCTTGATTGAGCAACAGGCAGCACGGACTCCGAACGCAGTTGCCGTGGAACACGAAGGAAGGCAGCTGAGCTACGCTGAGCTGAACTCGCGAAGCAATCAATTGGGGCGCTACTTGTTGAGCCTGGGCGTTGCGCCGGAAACTCGCGTTGGCGTCTACATGGAACGCAGCGCAGAGATGATCATCGGGTTGCTGGCAGTGCTGAAGGCCGGTGGCGCGTACGTGCCACTCGATCCAGGCTATCCTGCCGAGCGCGTGGGCCATATGCTGGAAGACGGACATGTGTCAGTGGTGCTGACGCGGGACAATCTGGTGAACCGGCTTCCTCCTTGCGGCCGCGTCGTGGACCTGGACGCCGAAGAGGGTGCGATCTCTTCGCAAAGTACGGATCAAGTGAAAGCGCAGCTTTGCCCCGAAAATCTCGCTTATATCATCTATACGTCCGGTTCGACGGGAAAAGCCAAAGGAGTCGGAGTTTCCCACGAAAATCTCTGGATTTCAACTCTGGCGCGTACGCACTACTACTCTGATCCGGTTACAGGCTACTTGCTGCTGTCGTCGTTCTCTTTCGACAGCTCTGTCGCAGGAATATTCTGGACGCTAATCCAGGGAGGAGCGCTGATTCTGCCCGCAGAAGATGTGCACGCAGACGCTGCGGGCCTGGCAAAGCTCATCGTAAAGACGAACGCGAGCCATCTGCTTGCGCTGCCGGCGCTGTATGAGCTGATTCTGGAATCCGGCACACCGCTGGCGTCTCTCAAAGTTGCCATCGTCGCAGGAGAAAGTTGTTCCACGGAAGTGGTCGCTTCGCATCGGCGAAATGTCCCGAATGCTTTGCTGGTGAACGAGTATGGGCCAACGGAAGCAACTGTCTGGTGCACGGCATGGACCGATCAGCAGGAACAGTTGCAAGGGAGAATACCGATCGGGCAGCCTATTCCGGGCGCAAAAATATATGTGCTGGATCGCAAGCTGGCGCCGGTTCCCCAGGGTATTGTTGGAGAACTTTACGTCGCGGGTAAAGGCCTGACGCGTGGCTATGTGGGGCATCCTGACCTCACGGCAGATAGATTTATTCCCAACCCGTTCAGTGAAGAACCTGGAGAACGCCTGTATCGGACGGGCGACCTGGTTCGCTGGAACGCGAACAATGATCTGGAATACCTGGGAAGGGGAGATGCACAGGTAAAACTCCGCGGGTTCCGGATTGAACTGGGCGACATTGAGAGTGTGCTGCGGCAGCATCCTGCGGTCGAGGATGTAGCTGTTGTCCTGAAAGAAGGCAAAGGCGGCAAGCGCCTGGTAGCTTACCTGGTGCCCGCCAATCCAAGCGCGTCAAGTCACAGCGACTTGCGGAAGTATCTCTCACAGAAATTGCCGGACTACATGGTCCCGAGCACTTTCGTGACGCTGGAGAAGCTCCCTGTCACTCCGAATGGGAAGGTAGACCGCAAGTCTCTTCCGGAGCCTGACTACGAGAGTCAGCCGCACGGATATATAGGGCCGCGGGACGCTATTGAGCAAGCACTGTGCGAAATTCTGAAGAACTTGCTGGGCGTTGAGCGGGTCGGAGTCGACGATAACTTTTTTGAACTAGGAGGCCACTCGCTCCTGGCCACCCAAGTGATGTCGCAAGTGCGCACCATCTTTCAGGTGGAACTCGCATTGCGCGTATTGTTTGAGTCGCCCACGGTAGCGGGCCTGGCGGAGCAGGTGCGCGCAACGCGAGGGGGAATCCACAAGACGGAGCCATCGCTGGCGCGCATAGAACCCAGAGAGGACCTGCCATTATCGTATGCGCAGCAGCGGCTATGGTTCCTGGACCAACTGGAACCTGGAAGTGTGGCCTATAACGCGCCTTTGGGAGTTCGACTGGAAGGCGCGCTGGACAAGGACGCGCTGCGCTGGAGCATCAATCAAATCATTCGCCGCCATGAGGTACTGCGCACCGGATTCGCATCGCGCGATGGAAAAGCTGTACAAGAAATCGTTGCAGAGCTGCAACTCCAAGTTGAAGAAATTGACTTAAGCGCACTGGCCCCCGCTGTGCGTGAAGCAGAAGCGCAGCGCCTGGCCCAGGCTGAAGTGGAAACTCCTTTTGATCTGGCGCACGCGCCCCTGCTGCGGGCAAAACTGCTGCGTCTGGGCGAACAAGACCATGTGCTCCTGGTTACTTTGCACCACATTGTGAGTGATGGCTGGTCGATGGGCATCATTGTGCGTGAGTTCATGCAGCTTTACCAGGCTCGCACGAAAGGGGAAGAGTCTCCCCTGGTGCAGCCGAATATCCAGTATGCAGACTTTGCCGCATGGCAGCGGCAGTGGCTGCAAGGCGAGCTGCTCGAAGAGCAACTGGGATATTGGCGGAGCCAACTGGCGGAGCTGGAGCCTTTGAATCTGCCTGTGGACCATCGCCGCGAGGCGGTCCTTACCCGTAAAGGTGATCTTGTTCCTTTCCAGACTACAGTCGAGCTGGCGCAACAGTTACAGCGTCTGGGACGGCAAGAGGGAGTCACACTGTTCATGGCATTGCTTGCGGCCTTGCAAGTTACGCTGAGCAAGCATGCGGGCCAGCAGGACATTGCCGTTGGCACCGCGGTAGCCAACAGAAACCGTTCTGAAATCGAAGGCCTGGTCGGATTCTTCGTGAACACGTTGGTCATGCGTACCCGGCTGGAACCAGGCTGGACCTTTACACAACTGCTCCAGCAAGTCCGGCAAGTTGCTCTGGATGCCTACCAGCACCAGGACCTGCCGTTTGAGAGGCTGGTGGACGAATTGCAGCCAGAGCGCGATCTAAGCCGCTCCGCACTGTTCCAGGTCATGCTCGTTCTCCAGAATATCCGTCAAGAAGAGTTGCAGTTGCCGGGACTCCGGCTGAGCGGCTTTGCCCCCGCCGTTGAGTCGCCAAAATTTGATCTGATGCTCACACTGGGGGAGAGCGCGACCAGCATCAGCGGCTCACTCTCTTACTCCAGCGATCTCTTTGAGCGCGCTACGGTTGAGCGGCTGCTGGAGCACTTGAAGCTGGTGTTGCAGGCAATGGTGGAAAGACCGCAGCAACGCATCGCAGAGTTATCGCTGCTCACGCCGGCTGAACAACAGACAGTGCTTGTGGAGTGGAACGAGACCGCAGTTGAATATCCCGCGAAGTATGTCCCGGAGCTGTTCGCAGAACAGGTTGCGCGCACACCGGATGCGATTGCCGTGAGGTATGAAGGGAAAGGTCTTACCTATAGCGAATTGAATGGCGCCGCCAATCGCATAGCCAATGCGCTTCGCAAGCGGGAAGTAGGCCCTGAATCGTTGGTTGGCATTTGTATGGATCGATCAACGGAAATGGTGGCGGCCCTGCTGGGAGTGTTAAAAGCAGGCGCTGGATACGTGCCTCTGGACCCTAATTATCCAGTGGAGCGGCTGCGCTACATGATCAACGACAGCAAAGTTGCCTTGGTGCTGTTGTCGGCTGCAGAAATCGAAAAGCTTAACGCGATCGGCTGCGTGGCGTTGAAGGTGGAAGACCTGCTTGCGGCTGAAACTGGTGAAGCGAGTGAAGTCAATACGCATGTAAGCGGAGATAATCCCGCTTATGTCATCTATACCTCGGGTTCCACAGGCCAGCCAAAAGGCGTGGTGCTCACGCATGCCTCCCTGCAAAATCACATGTCATGGATGCGGCAGGTACATCCCCTTGGGCTAGAGGACCACGTACTGCAAAAGACGGTGTTCACCTTCGATGCCTCGGTATGGGAATTCTATGCACCGCTGCTGGCTGGGGGGACATTGGTGATGGCGCGCCCGGGCGGACATCAGGACCCGGAATATCTTGTCCAGTGTTTGCAGCAAGAGGAGATCACGATATTGCAGCTGGTTCCGCTGCAATTGCGGCTGATCCTGGAGCAAAAAGGTCTGGCACGGTGCCACAGCCTGAAACGAGTGTATTGCGGCGGTGAAGCCCTGACGCGTGATCTGGTGCATGATTTTTATCAGCAAGCGCCGTGGGCCACGCTGTACAACCTCTATGGTCCGACAGAAGCCACCATTGATGCGACCATCGGCGAGTGCGGCAGCACGCAGGAAAGCGATTCGGCGCCAATTGGGAAACCGATTTCAAATACACAGGTATACGTGCTCGGCCAGAGCGGAGAACCAGCCCCCATGGGGACCTGGGGTGAACTCTACATCGGCGGCGCAGGACTAGGGCGAGGATATCTGCATCGGCCGGAACTGACAGCGGAGAATTTCGTTCCCAATCCGTTCAGTGTGAAGCCCGGAGAGCGGCTGTATCGCACCGGTGACCAGGTGAGATGGCTGCATAACGGCAACCTGGAATTTTTGGGACGGCTCGACCATCAGGTGAAATTCCGCGGACATCGGCTTGAGCTGGGTGAAATTGGCGCTGCCTTATTGCAGCATCCTGACGTGGAACAGGCGGTAGTCGTAATCCGCGAAGATCACGGCAATAGGAGGCTGGTGGCGTATTTTGTGGCCGGTGGAACTGAGCTCGGCCGCTCAGAATTGCGCCGATACCTGCAGGCTGTGCTTCCCGAATACGCGGTGCCCTCTGAATTTGTCCAATTGGCACAACTGCCATTGTTGCCCAATGGAAAGATCAATCGCCAGGCACTGCCCGCTCCGGCAATCGAGCAAGTTGAAGATGAAACGTATGTGGCCCCGCGCAGTCCGGTGGAAGAGATTTTATCTGGGATCTGGGCCAAATTGCTCAATGTTGAGCGTGTGGGCGTACACGACAATTTCTTCGAACTGGGCGGCGACTCGATCCTGGGGATTCAGGTAATTGCCAAGGCGCGCGAAGCAGGAGTGAATCTTACCGCGCGGCAAATGTTCGAGCACCAAACCATTGCCGAGCTCGCGGAGTTGGCAGGCAAGCAAGTAATTCCCGCGGAGGGCGCACTTGCGATCGACAATGGGCTCCTGGATAAGACGCAGCGTGCGGAAGTGCAGCGGCTGATCAAGCCGGATGTGAAGATTGAAGACATCTATCCGTTGTCGTCGATGCAGCAGGGAATGCTGTTCCATTCGCTTTATGAACCCGGATCGAAAGTGTACCTGATCCAGTTAATGTGCCATATCAGCGGAGGCATGGAGCCGGCGGCGTTTCACAGAGCATGGGAAGCTGTAGTTCACCGGCACGCGATTCTTAGAACCGCGGTCTTGTGGGAAGGTTTGGAAAAACCTTTACAGGCCGTACATGAGTCCGTGGACCTTCCATGGCGAGAAGAGGACTGGCGCGATCTAAGCAAAGCGGAGCAGGAAGAAAAATGGCAGAACTTCCTGCGGGAAGACCAGGAGCTTGGATTTGATTTCCAGCAGGCCCCTCTGATGCGGCTGGCGCTGCTGCGCACGGGCGACGAGAGCTACTACTTTGCCTGGACCTTCCACCATGTGCTGATTGATGGATGGTGCCGGCAGGTCCTGGTAAAAGAAGTGTTCAGCTTGTATGAGGCTTATCGCGAAGGCCGGGAGCTCGAACTGGATAGCCCGCCCGCATACAGCAACTACATCGCCTGGCTGCAGAAACAGGATGAAAGCAAGGCGGAGACATTCTGGCGCGAAGAATTGAAGGGGTTCACGTCTCCTACGCGCCTGGGCATTGAGCAGGAAAGTGCTGAGCAGGGAGTAGCACAACAGAGTCACGGCGAAGCGACGACCCACCTGGCGCCGGAATTGACGCGGCAATTGGAGCGCTTTGGAAAAGCCGGAAAAATAACCCAGAACACGATTGTGCAAGGCGCATGGGCACTGCTTCTGAGCCGCTACAGCGGAGAAAAAGATGTGCTCTTTGGCGCCACGGTATCGGGGCGCTCGGCCCCGGTTGCCGGCATTGAGTCCATGATGGGATTGTTCATCAACACTCTGCCCGTGCGGGTCGCCGTCGAAAACGATGAACTGACATCTGAGTTCCTGCGGCGCCTGCAAGCCAGACAAGCCGAAGTCCGGGAGTATGAGTACAGCCCGCTGGCCAAAATGCAGGCCTGGAGTGAAGTGCGGGGCATGTCACTGTTCAACACCCTGGTGGTGTTTGAGAATTATCCGGTGGACTCCGTCCTGCGCCAGCGAGTGGCAGCGACAATCACGATTGACACTCTGGACCTCATTGACCTGAGTAATTATCCCCTTAGCTTAATCGTCCATCCCGGCGAGGAATTGGTGTTGAGTCTGGCATTTGACCGAGCGGTCTTTGATCAGGAGAGCGTAGAGAGGTTACTGAAGCAGTTCTGCGCGATCCTGGGCCAGATGATCGGCGGAGATGAACAGCAGCTTTGCCAAATCTCCCTGCTTAGCGAAGAAGACCGGAAGCAGATACTTGTCGATTGGAACCGTACTGATGCCGTTCTTCCTCCGCATGGCGTGCAAAAAATATTTGAAGACCAGGTCGCGCAGACGCCAAATGCCGTAGCTGTTGAATCTGATGGACAAAAACTTACATATCAAGAGTTGAACCAAAGAGCAAATCAAGTGGCTAGATATCTACGTGCAAGAGGTGTAGGCGTGGAGACTCTGGTTGGCATCAGCGTAGAGCGGTCTGCGGCGATGGTGGTTGGCGTTCTGGGGATACTGAAGGCCGGAGGAGCTTACGTCCCTTTGGATGCAGCGTACCCGCGCGAGCGCCAGGAATACATGCTGAATGACACGGGCGCTCGAGTATTGCTCACGCAGGAAAGTCTGTTAAGTCAGCTGCCGGAATTTGATGGACAGTTGATCTGCCTGGACCGCGACTGGGAAGAGATCAGCCGCGAGAGCGACGAAAATCCCGACGTGGCCAGTTCTAGCGACAACCTTGCTTACGTGATGTATACGTCAGGATCCACGGGACGGCCCAAAGGCATTGCCATCCCACAGCAAGCCATCGTCCGGCTTGTGATCAATACCAACTATGTCCAGTTGGGTCCCAAAGATCGAATCGCCCAGGTCGCCAGCACATCATTTGATGCGGCCACCTTCGAGGTGTGGGGCGCATTGCTGAACGGCGCGTGCGTGGTCGTGCTGGATCGAGAGACAAGCCTGAATCCGGCGAAGTTGGAACAGGCCCTGCGCGACGGAAAAATCACGACCATGTTCCTGACCACGGCCCTATTCAACCAGATGGCGCGCGAGTCGAAGGAAGTGTTTGGCAGCTTGCGTTACCTGCTGTTTGGCGGGGAAGCGGTGGATCGCAATCGAGTGGAAGCAGTACTGCGGGCAGACAAGCCGCAGAACTTCCTGCACGTCTATGGTCCTACTGAGGTGACCACCTACAGCACGTATTACCAAATCACGGAGATGGGGAAGGGCACAGTACCTATCGGCGGGCCGATTTCCAACACTGAAGTATACGTATTGGATGATCAGATGGAACCCGTTCCGGCAGGGGTCGCAGGAGAACTCTATGCCGGCGGAGCGGGGCTGGCGCGCGGTTATTTGAACCGCGCTGAATTGACGGCAGAAAAATTTGTGCCGAACCCGTTCGGTCAAAAGCCGGGAGCAAGGTTGTACCGCACCGGTGATCGCGTGAGATGGCGTGCGGACGGAAACATTGAGTTTATCGGGCGCCAGGACAACCAGGTGAAAATGCGGGGATTCCGCATCGAGCTCGGAGAAATCGAGGTGGCGCTGGAGCAACTGGCCGAAGTTGAACAGGCAGCCGTGCTCATGAAGGAAGATGAGTACGGCAACAAGCAGCTGGTCGCTTATATTGTTACGCGGGCTCCGCTGACGAAAGCACAACTACGGGAAGCGTTGGGACTGAGCCTTCCCCAGTACATGGTCCCCTCCAATTTTGTGATGCTGGATTCTTTCCCGCTGTCTCCAAATGGAAAAGTGGACCGCAAAGCCTTGCCGGAGCCGACGGTGGAGCGCGGGACGGACGAAGCCAGCTACGTTGCGCCGCGCAATGACGTGGAAGCAATCCTCTGTGGAATCTGGGCGAAGCTCCTCAAGGTGGAGCGAGTCGGCGTACATGACAACTTCTTTGAGCTGGGCGGAGACTCGATCCTGAGCATCCAGGTAATTGGGCGCGCTCGGGAAGCCGGAGTACAACTGACCCCGAGGCAGATTTTTGAATGCCAGACGATCGCGGAGCTGGTTGAAGTGGCAGGCGTGACCGCATCGATCACCGCCGTAACAGACAGTGTCTGGAGTGCCGACCCGGTCCCGTTGACTCCGATTCAGGCGGCCTTCTTCCAATGGAAGCTGCCCGATCCCGGCTATTACAACCAGGGAGTGATGTTGGAATTGAAGCCCGAAGTGGATTCAGCCTTGGTCAAACAGGTTTTGGGAGAGTTGTTGCAGCAGCACGAAGTCCTGCGCATGAAGTACGAAAGAGGGGAACAAGGGACACTGCAGTTGTGCAAAGAACGGGCCTCGGAACATTTTTATGAGTACAAGGACTTCAGTGCACTTGAGGAGAGCGATCAGAAACTCGTGATGGAGCTTGATGCGGACCGGGCGCAGGCCAGCCTGGATTTAGAGGCCGGTCGGCTGGTAGCCGCAGTAGAGTACGACCTGGGCCCCGGAAGGAACAAACGCCTGCTGTTGGTGATCCACCATCTCGTTATCGACGGCGTATCGTGGAGAATTTTGCTGGCGGACCTGGAGCGCGGCTATGAGCAATTGAAGAATGGCCAAACAACCAGCTTCGGAAAGACTACTTCATTCCGAAAATGGTCTGAATGGGTGCGCCAATACAGCAGTGAAGAACGGCTCAAGCAGGAGATGGCCTACTGGTGTGCTGAACCTCGCAAAAAAGTAAAGCCGTTGCCTAAAGATCTGGAAGTGGCGGGCACACAAGATGCAACGACAGAGGACCTTCAGACCATTGTGGTGTCACTGGCAGAAGAAGAGACGCGAGAGTTACTGCAGGAAGTCCCGCGCGTGTACCACACCCAGATCAACGACGTGCTGCTGACCGCGCTCGGGCGTGTGTGCGCCGAATGGACAGGAAGCCGCCAGGTACTGATTGATCTTGAAGGCCATGGCCGCGAAGAAGTGCTGGCCGGTATGGACTTGTCAGAGACCGTTGGCTGGTTCACCGCTATTTACCCGGTGCTGCTTGAAGTGGAAGAAGACTGGGAGATTGGCAAGGCCCTTAAACAGACCAAGGAACAGTTGCGGCGCGTGCCCAATCGCGGTTTTGGCTATGGCGTGCTGCGCTACGTAACTGAAGATGAAACCATCCGTCGCGAGCTGGCGGAGCTTCCGCAGTCCGAAATCAGCTTCAACTACCTGGGACAATTTGATCAGGTGTTCCGTGAATCGAAGCTGTTCCGTCCAGCGCAGGAAGGCAGCGGCAGGTCGGTATCGCCGGAGAACCGCCGTCAGCACATTGTCGATGTAGGCGGCATGGTTGCCAATGGGCAGTTACAGATCGGTTGGACGTACAACGCCAACCTGACCCGGCGTGAAAGCATAGAGAAAGCCGCTCAACAATATGTGAGCTGTCTGCGGGAAATCATTGAACACTGCCGTAGCGAGCATGCGGGCGGACACACGCCATCAGACTTCCCCTTGGCCAGGTTGACGCAGCAGCAAGTGGACCGCGTCATCGGCAAAGGAATAGGGATTGAAGATGTCTATGGAATGTCCGCGATGCAGCAGGGCCTCCTCTTCCATGGCTTGTATGAGGCAGGTTCAAGCATGCATTTCCTGCAATTGGCTTGTCACATCCGCAAAGGAATTACACCGGCAGCTTTCCGCAGAGCATGGGAAGAAGTTGTCAGACGTCACGCGATTCTAAGGACGGCCTTTATCTGGGAAGGGTTGGAGCAGTCGGTGCAGGTTGTGCATGAGAAAGTAGAAGTTCCGTGGCTCGAACAGGATTGGCGCGACCTCCCGGTTGCCGCGCAAAAGGACAAATGGGAGAAATTCCTGCAGGAAGACAGGGAAAAGGGTTTTGATTTCCATAAAGCGCCATTGATGCGCCTGGCGCTGATCAGGACCGGCGAAGAGAGCTATTACTTCGTATGGAGCACGCACCACATCTTGATGGACGGATGGTGCCGCCCACCGCTGATTGGCGAAGTCTTCAACGTCTACAAGGCATATCGTGAAGGAAAAGAGCCTGCGCACAAACGTGTTCCAGCCTACCGCGAATACATTGCATGGTTGCAGCGGCAGAATGAGGAGAAAGCGCAAGCCTTCTGGCGTGCCGACCTGGGCGGCTTTACGGGATCGCACGAACTTGGAATCAAGCTGCACAAACGTGAGCTGGAAAAAGGCGAGGAGCGTTTTGGAGAAAAGAGGGCAGGAGTTGGCAAAGAGCTAACGGAGCGATTGGAAAAACTCGCACGGGAACAGCAGGTAACGCTGAACACGGTGATGCTGGGCGCATGGGCGCGGGTGCTGGCCAGTTACACGGGATGTCCAGATGTGATTTTCGGCACAACGGTCTCCGGCCGTCCCGCGGAGTTGCCGGGGATTGAGAGCATGATTGGATTGTTCATCAACACCTTGCCGACCCGCGTGCAGATCAAGAGTGAAGAGACAGTTACGAATTACTTGCGGCGCTTGCAGAAGCGTCAAGTGGAACTGCGGGATTACGAATATACCCCGCTTCCCAAGGTGCAGGCATGGAGCGAGATGCCTCGCGGAGTCAGGTTATTCGAGAGCCTGTTCGTCTTTGAGAACTATCCGGCAGAGACAGCCATGGAAAAGCAAGTTGATTCCAGCTTGCAGATCGACTCTGTCTCGAACTTCGATGTCACGAATTATCCCATCTCACTGGTGGCCGTGCCGGGAAAAGACATGGTCATGGTCTTCAAATATGACCGCACCTTGTTCGCCCATGCGACCATTGAAAGAGTTTCTGACCAACTGCGCACGGTGCTTGAGCAAATGACTGCCGCGGCAGACCAAAAGGTCGAAAACATATCGCTTCTGACTCAAGAGCAACGGCGGCTTCTGGCAAAGGGTTGGAGCAGCGCGGTGTCGGCTGGTTCCGACCCGCAAACCGTCCCGCAACTAGTTGCTTTGCACGCGGAGAAAGCTCCGCAGGCGGCCGCCTTAATCGCCGGCGGCAAGCAACTCTCCTATGGAGAACTCAATCAGCGGGCGAATCAATTGGCCCACTACTTACAAGGTCTTGGACTCAAATCGGGGAGCCGCGCCGCCATATGCCTGGACCAGGAATTTGACCTGATGATTGCGCTGCTGGGTGTTTTGAAAACTGGAGCAGCGTTCGTCATCGTGAAGTCGGACGAACCCGCAAAACGCACAACCTGGATCCTGGAAGATGCGGATGCCGACGTAATCATCACGGAGCAGCACCTGCAGCATCGGTTTGGCGGACCGTCGCGGCTGGTGCTGATGGATGCACATCAGGAAGAGCTGCAACGGCAAAGCGATCGCGAACTTAATGCGCCAGTGGATGCGGACAGCCTGGCCTGCTTGTTGTACCACTCCAGTCCCGATGGCGCACCGCACGGCACATTGATCTCAAACAGAGCTTTGCGGTCGGCAACATTTGCAGCGGAACCGGCAATAAGCGTAACGGACCGGGTTGCACATACTCTGGATCTCTCTCTTGATGGAACATGTTTTGAAATTTTCACGGCGCTGGCTTCTGGGGCTTGCATAGTCAGCATTCCCCGCCAGTCATTGCCGCCACGCAAATTCGCTGATTTTTTGCGCGAGCAGCGCGTGACAGTGCTCGTTACCGCTAGTGCGGTGTTCACGCGCCTCGCGTCACAGTTCCCCCTGGCCCTTAAGAAGGTACGGCTAATTCTCATCAAGGATCCTCTTCGCCTGGCCGGTTCACTGGCGCAAACCTTGCCATCGCAGACTTTGGAACGCGTTTACGGGGTCTATGGTTACAGCGAAGCAGGTGGGCCCAGCTTGTTGTATCCACTGAAAAAGCTCGTCGATGGAGGCGCGATAGCCACAGACTTTATCGCTGCCGGCCGGAAGATTTACCTTCTGGACCGCCAGTTACAGCCTGCGCCGGATGGTGTGCTGGGCGAAATTTATCTTGGCGGCGAAGCAGTGTCCCTGGGTTATGAAAAGCAGCCGCGGCGTAGCGCGCACGTATTTGTTCCCGACCCCTTTGCCAAGACGCCCGGGATGAAGATGTACCGCACCGGCGACTGGGCGCGTCGAACCGAAGATGGTTCGCTGGAGTTTGGTCCCCGCACGGATGGCCGCTTGACGATTAGCGGGCGGCGTGTGGAAACAAAAGAGGTAGAGACCATCCTGGAACAGCATGAAGGGATACGTGAAGCCGCGGTCATGGCCCAGGAAACCAGCGAAGGAACTATTGCTTTGTCCGCGGTGCTTGTCGCGGAGAATGATTACGCCATCGATAATGAAGAACTAAGAGCGTTCGCGGCTGAACGGCTGCCCGAATGGATGGTTCCGCTCAATTTTGCGACAGTGGACGTTATTCCCAAGACGGGACGCGGAGAAGTGGATGCGCAAGCACTGGCTGCAAGGTTACGGCACAAGAAGGATGAAGGCCCGAGGAATCAGGTCGAAGAGGTCTTGGCTGAGATCTGGGCCCGTCTCTTGAAACGGGAGCAGGTTGGAATCCACGATAACTTCTTTGAACTCGGCGGCGATTCAATTCTCAGTATTCAAGTGGTTACTCAGGCCCAGGACGCAGGTGTGCATATTACGCCGCGCCAACTCTTTGAGCGGCCGACAATTGCTGAATTAGCTGAGGTAGCCGGCACTCACAGCGCGGAGACCGAGGCAGATCAGGGCGCCATTACAGGGCCTGTACCGCTTACACCTATTCAAACCGCTTTCTTTGAATGGGATTTGGCAAAGCCTTCACATTTCAATCAGGCTGTGCTGCTGGACCTGACTCCCGGCGCCGATTCGAAGCACCTGGAGAATGCAGTCCTGGCACTGCTACAGCAGCACGATGTCCTGCGAATGAAGTTTACTCGTGGGGAGAAAGGGTGGGAGCAATCTGTTGAATTAGAGACGCCGAAGGAAATTTACCAACGCCGCGACCTGAGCAGCTTGCAGGAGCGTGAGCAAAAGACGGCCATGGAAAGTCACGCCAACCTTGTGCACGCCAGCCTGGACCTCCAGCTTGGTGTTTTGATGAGAGCTCTGGAGTACGACCTGGGTAGCGTACGCGGCAGGAGACTACTGCTGGTCATCCATCACCTTGTGGTGGACGGAGTTTCGTGGCGCACATTGCTGACCGATCTGGAGCGTGCTTACGAACAGTTGTCTCAAGGTCAAACGTTGAACCTGGGCTTCAAGACCACTTCTTACAAGCGGTGGTCGGAGGCGCTGCGGCAATACAGCAGGGAAGAACAAGTCCAGCAAGAGTCCGCGTATTGGTGCTCAGAGGCGAGGAAGAACGTGGGTGTGTTGCCACGCGACAACTCGCAAGTACATGACGACAGCAACACCGTCGATACGCTGCGAAGCGTGACGATGACTCTGGAAGAAGAGGAGACACGCGAACTCCTGCAGGATATCCCCAGCGTCTATAACACACAGATTAATGACGTGCTGCTGACGGTTGCCGGCCAGGTGTTCGGCGAATGGACCGGAAGCGACCATGTGCTGGTCGATCTGGAAGGCCACGGACGCGAAGAACTGTCAGCGGGAATCGATTTGTCGAGGACAGTGGGCTGGTTCACCGCGCTCTATCCCGTGCTGCTGGCCGCGACCCCAACGGGGCAGTGGGGGCCGGGCGAGGCGCTGAGTACGACCAAGGAACAGTTGCGGGCAGTGCCCAATCGAGGCTTGGGATATGGATTGCTCCGATACGTGAGTGAGGATGAGGCAACACGGAAGCAATTTCAGGAGATGCCGAAGGCAGAGATCATCTTCAACTACCTGGGTCAATTAGACGCTCTGATTGGAGAGCCGCGTTTGTTCAAGCTTGCCCTGGAAAGCAGCGGCAAGGCCGCAGCGGGAGAGAATCGCCGCGCCTATGTGCTGGATGTGAATGCCATGGTGGTGCAGGGCAAACTACAGGTGAATTGGGGCTATAGCGATAAACTGCACCGGCGCGAAACCATTGAAACCCTGGCCCGCAGATACATGCAATGCCTGCGAGAAGTGATTTCCCATTGCCGCAAAGAAGAAGCGGGTGGCTTCACGCCGTCCGATTTCCCGGCCGCCAACAACATGACGCAAGACGAACTGATGCAAATTGGGGCCTTGCTCGGAAAATAGGCCACTCCAACATCCTAAAGATCGCCACAACCACGATAAATCCCCAAACACTCAAGTACTGACACCAGGGTTTCCATAAAAGAGAAACAGACCATGAGTGCAACCAGCGTTAAGCCCGTAACGTCCACCCAGCCGATCAAGCTGGCCAACGTGGAAGACATTTATCTGATGTCTCCAATGCAGCAGGGAATATTGTTTCACTGCCTTTGTGAGCCGGGGGCAGGAATGTATTGCCTGGTGTTGAGTTGCCAGCTTGAGGCTGTGCTGGACGTGCGGGCGCTCCGCCGCGCCTGGAAAGATGTGGTCCAGCGGCATGCGGTGCTTCGCACCGGATTTTTGTGGGAGGAACTGGAGAGACCGATGCAGGTGGTCCGGAAGAGCGTGGACCTGCCGTGGCGGGAAGAAGATTGGCGCGGATATGACAAGTCTGAGCAGGAGGCGAAGTGGCGGAACCTGATTCTGGAAGAGCGCAACCAGGGGTTTGACTTCAAAGAAGCCCCGATGCTGCGGTTGTCGCTGATCAGGACGGCGGAGGAGAGCTACTACTTTATCTGGAACAGCCACCATATCGTGCTGGACGGATGGTGCCTGCAGATCGTGATGGAAGAGGCATTCGCGTTGTACGCGGCTTACACACAAGGACAGAAGCCGCAACTGAAAAGTCCGCGCCCTTATCGCGACTACATTGCCTGGCTGCAAAAGCAGGATGAAAAGAAAGCGGAAGCGTTTTGGCGTGAAGAACTCAAGGGCTTTACCGGATCCACCCGTTTGGGCATTGAGCGGAAAAGAGAGGTTTGGACGGAAGGCGAAGAAGAGTACGGGAAGCTGGAAGCGTTCCTGGGCCGTGACTATACGGAGAAGCTGGAAGAAATGGCGCGACGGCAACAGGTGACGCCGAGCGCTGTTGTGCAGAGTGCATGGGCGATAGTGCTAAGCCGCTATAGCGGTGAAAGCGACGTAGTCTTTGGCGCCACTGCATCCGGTCGATCAGGAGGCGGCGGAGCCTTTGAGAATACCGTCGGATTATTCATCAACACTTTGCCTGTGCGCGTACAGTTGAGGGGCGACGAAAGCGCTTCCGCATTGCAGGCGCGCGTCCAGCAGCGGCAGGCCAGAGGGCTGGATTATGAATACAGCTCGCTATTGAAGGTGCAGGAGTGGAGCGATATCCCACGCGGAACCACCTTGTTCGAAAACATCATCGTATTTGAGAACTATCCTGTAAATGCGGCAATGCAGGAGTGGAGCGCGCCTTCCCTGAAGGTGACCGCGGTGACCTCTATTGAAATCAACAACTATCCGCTGGCAATCGTCGTTCGGCCTGGGGCGGAGCTTACATTCAGTTGCCACTATAGCCGTCGCCTGTATGACCAGCAGGATGTGGAGCGGCTGCTCGGGCGGTTGCGTGTGGCGTTGGAGCAGACCGTCCACGATCCAGAGATCTGTATTTCAGACATTTCTCTCCTGAGCGCGGCCGAACGCCGGCAATTGATGGAAGAGCCCGGCTGGAACAGCCCAGCGCCGGAATTTGCGCCCGAACAAAATATCGGCGCGCTCGTGGCGGAGCACGCGAAACGGCGTCCGCAAGCAATCGCATTGCACGCCCAAGACGGCGATTTGAGCTATGTCTGGTTGAACCGCCGGGCCAACCAGTGGGCCCACTACTTAATAAATGAGGGAGTCAAACCGGGAGCGCGGGTTGGCTTAAGCGCCGGCCAGCCCTCGGACCTGGTGGCCGCCGCTCTCGGAGTTCTCAAGTCCGGAGGGGTGCTGGTGGGATTGGAGCCGGATGAGCAGCCGCAACGCATAAGCGGGATGCTGAAGAGTTTCAACGTATCTCTGGTGATCGCGGAAAAGCCTCTGCCGGAAAATTTCCTGCCATTGGCTGCACGATGGTTGCTCATCGATGAGGAGCGCCCGAAAGTATTGAGGCAGAGTGAAGAGGAGCCCACAGTAGAAATCACTGCCGGCAGTGCGGCGTGCGTGCTGCCTCGATCAAGCGCTGGCGCATGGCCAACCGGCGTCGTGATTAAGCACCAGTCGCTATTTGGTCCCGCTTTGTCGGAGTCAGGCCAGTTGAAGATCAGCGAATCCGACCGGGTAGCGCAGGTATTAAGTTTCGCGCGGGAAGTCGGTGGCCTGGAGATGTTTCGGACCCTTGCGGCAGGTGCGTGCCTTGTGGCCCTTCCCAACACTCAGGCGCTGGCGCCGCGCAAGCTGGCGTCCGTGTTGCGCGACCAGAAAATAACAATCTGGTGGGCATGTTCATCATTGCTGGAGACAGTGGCGCGGGAATTTCCGTGGGCGTTTAAGAATGTTCGGCAGGTCGTGTGTGAAGAGCGAATCGCTGTGCTGCAACGATTGCGGAAGACGCTACCAGCGGAAGCGCTGTCGCGCGTCTATGGCGCCTATGGATGCAGCGAAGCCGGCGGTCGCGCGCTGCTGTTTTCGCTGGCGTCAATGACCCCATCCGGAACAGTGCCCGTGGAAAAGGTGGAAGCAGGAATTCGCATGTATCTGCTGGACCAGCGGCTGGAGCCGGCAGGCGAGGACATGCTGGGCGAGATCTACCTGGGAGGCGAGTGGCTGTCGCCTGGCTATGAGGCTGACGAGTCGGCCACCGCCAGCTCCTTAGTGTCTGATCCTTACAGCGAAAGCCTGGACGCAAAGATGTACCGTACCGGCGACTGGGCCTGGCGGCGTGCCAATGGGACCCTGGAGTTTTGCGGACGCGCAGATGGGCGAACCACTGTGGATGGAATCCGAGTGGAAGCCGAAGAAATTGAGACAGCGTTGCTGGAGCAGGAGCAAGTGAGCTCAGCAGGCGTGGTGATGCGCGAGGCGGACGAGCAGGTGGAAGCCGGACTGGTTGCTTTGGTAGCAAGCAAGGATGGACAGACGCTGGTGGCAGAAGACCTGCGGCGGTCTTTGCAGGAGCGGCTGCCTCAAGTCATGGTGCCTAAGCGCTTTATCCAGGTCGAGAAAGTGCCACGAACGCTCGATGGCCGAGTGGACCGCCAGGCTTTGATACGCGTGTTGCAAGCTGCAGAAGCTTCTGAAGCTGCGCCGGAATATGTGGCTCCTCGCAATGGAATTGAAGAGAAGCTGGCGAATATCTGGGTACGCACGTTTGCGGTGGAGCGAATCGGCATCCACGATAATTTCTTCCAGTTGGGTGGGAATTCGCTGCTGGCCATGCAAGTGATGGCGCGCATCAACAGCACATTCCAGGTGGAGTTTCCGCTGCGCCGGTTGTTCGAGGCGCCTACGGTTGCGCAACTCTCTATTGTCGTGGAGCAGCTGGTTAAGACGGGCAACACAGAAAAGGGCTCGCCAATCGTCAAGGTACAGCGTGATCATTTCATGCCTCTCTCGTATGCTCAGCAGAGGCTTTGGTTCATCGATCAACTGGAGCCCGCAACTTCCGCGTATAACGTGCCTGCGGCTGTGCGAGTGCCAGGACCTGTTGATGCCAGGGTCCTGGAGCGCGCCTTCCAGGAAGTCGTTCGCAGGCATGAGACTTTGCGCACCCACTTTGTGCTGATTCAGGGCGAGCCACAGCAGGTGATTGAGGAGACGTTTAACTTCCAATTGGAATTTCTGGACTTAAGCGCGGCTTCCGTGCCTGACCGCGAAGAACAAGCCAAATTGCTGGCGCGAGAAGAGGCGAGGAAGCCTTTTGATCTCAGCCGGGGTCCGCTGATTCGTGTCAAGCTGCTGCGTCTGGCCGGCGAGGACCACGTATTGCTGGTAACGATGCACCACATCGTGTGTGACGGCTGGTCGATGGGAGTGTTGATGGGCGAGGTTTCCGCCCTTTACTCCAGCTTCAGCGCGGGCAGGCTATCGCCATTGCATGAATTGCCGATTCAGTATGTTGATTACAGCGTGTGGCAGCGGCAATGGCTGCACGGCGAGATGATGGACCAGCAACTGGATTATTGGAGAAAGCAGCTGGCCGACGTGGAAATACTGGACCTGCCCACGGACCGTCCGCGTCCTCCTGTCCAGACCCAAAACGGCGACCGGATGACAGTTGCACTACCACTGGGACTGACCGACAAGATCAGGAAGTTGGCGAAAGCCAAATCTGCAACCTTATATATGACGCTGCTGGCAGCCTTTCAGGTGCTGTTACACCGCTACAGCCGGCAGGAGAATTTTGCCGTCGGGGCGCCAATTGCAGGCCGCCGACGTGCGGAGACTGAAGGTCTTATAGGATTTTTTGTCAACACTCTGGTTTTGCGCAGCAGGCTCACCGGGCAAATGAGTTTTTCAGAGCTCCTGGAAAGCGTGAAAGAGGCGACCCTGGAAGCCTATACGCACCAGGATGTCCCGTTTGAAAAGCTGGTTGAAGAGCTACGGCCAAAGCGTGATCTGGGACAGTCACCACTTTTTCAGGCAGTATTTGTCCTGCAGAATGTCCCCCCTTCCGAGCTGCAAATCGGCATGAGCAAGCTCCTTCCTTTTTCGGGTGTGGAAGCTTCCATTGCGAAATTCGATCTTACGTTGGAGCTGTGGGACACGGGAGCAGAGGTGCGGGGTGCGATCGAATACAACACTGACCTGTTCGATTCGCAACGAATCAGCCGGATGGCAGACCATTACCAGGCCATACTCAACGCCATGGTGAGCCGCCCCGAGCAGTCGATCTCCGAATTCTCAATCTTGACGGAAGCAGAGCGGGAGCAGTTGGTAGTCACCTGGAATCGTACCGAGGCGGAATATCCATACGACAAATGTGTGCACCAGCTATTTGAGGAGCAAGTGACGCGGATACCGGAGGCCGTGGCGGTTGATTATGAGACACGGTGGCTCACTTACCAGGAGCTTGACCGGAGCGCGAACCAATTGGCGCATTACCTGCGGAAGCTCGGAGTCGGCCCGGAGGTAAAGGTCGGGATTTGCATGGAGCGCAGTTTGGAAATGGTGATGTCCCTGCTCGCGATCCTCAAAGCCGGCGGAGCTTATGTGCCGCTTGATCCAACCTACCCTCACCACCGCTTACGGTATATGGTGGCAGACTCGCAAATAGATATAGTCCTTGCGCAGCCGTCAACAATGGAACGCTTCGTGGATGGCAGCGCACGAATCATCTGTCCGGGCTCGGAATGGGCAGAAATTGCCGGCAACTCAACCTCTGCGCCCGCGTGTCTCGCTACATCCGATAATCTGGCGTATGTGATCTATACATCAGGCTCCACCGGCGCTCCAAAAGCTGTGGGAGTTTCCCATAGCAGCGTCTTACGGCTGGTGTGCGGCAGTAATTATGCGGATTTTTCGGGCGGAAGAAAGTTCCTCCAGTTTGCGCCCATCGGCTTTGACGCTTCTGTCGTGGAAATTTGGGGCTGCCTGCTCAACGGAGGCACGCTTGCCGTGTTCACCGCTGGCACGGCGGCACTCGAAGATCTGGCCGACTTCATTGAAGCCCGGGCTGTGGATACAGCGTGGCTCACCGCTGGACTCTTCCACCAGATACTTGAAATCGCAGAAGAAAAGTTGCAAGGGGTGCGGCAATTGATTGTCGGAGGCGACGTGGTGTCACCCACATGGGCACGCAGATCGCTCCACGGCGCACCGGGACAAATCTTGATTAATGGCTATGGTCCCACTGAGAACGCTACTTTCACAGCCTGCCATCGCATGGAAAAGGTGGAGGACGTCGGCCCTGGCTCTGTACCGATCGGCAAGCCAATCTCTAACACCCAGGTATATGTGCTCGACGAAAAGATGAACCTCGTTCCCGTGGGCGTTCCGGGAGAGCTGTATACAGGAGGAGCGGGACTTGCCCGCGGATACCTGAACTCGGCAGAGCTGACGGCGAAGAAGTTCGTGCCCAATCCCTTTAGCCAGGAGGCAGGATCGCGGCTCTATCGCACCGGAGATCTTGTTCGCTGGTCCAGCAATGGGAACCTCGAATTCATCGAACGGCTTGACAACCAGGTGAAGCTGCGCGGCTACCGCATTGAGCTTGGCGAGATCGAGACTGCATTGGAGCAGGTGGAAGGTGTAGATCAGGCCGTGGTGATTACTCGCGATACACAGTTTGGCGAGAAACAGCTGATTGCTTACGTTGTGATGTCCGGCGAGGAGTCCGTCAACGGTCTGCGAGCGCGTTTGAAGGAACATCTTCCCGAGTACATGGTCCCTGCCCACTTTGTGAGGCTAGATGCACTTCCGCTAACGACCAATGGCAAGGTTGACCGTCAAGCCCTGCCTTCGCCAACGTCCGAAGTAATTACGCGAAGTGAGCAATACGTGGTTCCGGGAACGCTTCTGGAAAGGGAGTTGGCAAAGATATGGAGTGAATTGCTCGGTTTGCAGCAGGTGAGCATTCACGATGACTTCTTTGAGGTGGGTGGACATTCTTTGCTGGCAATACGGATGCGCAGCATGGTCCAGGACCGGCTCAAGCGCGATTTGTCATTACGTGACCTTTTTCGCGCTCCCACAATTGCCGGTCTTGCCCGATTGCTGGAGCAGTCTTCGGATCAAGCACCGGATCAACCATCGGACCAGCCGGCGTCCGCAATCGTGGTCGAAATTCAACCCTACGGCAGCCGGACTCCGTTCTTTGCCGTGCATCCCGTAGGCGGCAATGTTCTTTGCTATGCCGATCTTGCGCGCGAACTTGGCGTGGAACAACCGTTCTATGGGCTTCAGGCTCCCGCGCCTGCCTTGCAACTGGATCCTGTAGCGACTTTTGAACAGATGGCGGATCTATACATACAGGCGATGCGGAGCGTGCAACCCTCTGGTCCCTACCAGTTGGGAGGGTGGTCGCTCGGCGGCCTGCTGGCCTGGGAGATTGCACGGCAACTAACGGACCAAGGGGAGACCGTTGCATTGCTTGCCTTGATTGACACTTATCCCGTAAACAAGGCGACCAAGGGCAAGACTTCTGAGGATTTCGACGTGCTTCGCTGGTTCGCAGGAGATATGGCGCGTCTGTTAGGCAAAGACGCCGATGAAATGCGCGACAGCTTTGAGCAACTTGGCCCCGAAGAACAATGGACCACGGTCCAAAACGCGTTGGTCCAGTATGGCGTGGTGCCCAGGGAAAACGCGCATGCGGAAATGACCAGGCTGATTGAAATCTTTGGACGGAACTTCCGCGCTATGGAGCGTTATTCCCTTCGCCAAACAGAGCAGAACGTCCTTCTACTCCTGGCCGCCGAAGGGCAGGCGCCGGAGCAGTTAGCCAGGCAATGGAAGCAATGGGCAGGCGGAGGAGTGGAATACCATCTGGTTCCCGGCGATCACTACACCATGATTAGGCGGCCGAACGTTACCGTGATCGCCGACGCTTTGAACCGCAGGTTGAATGATCTCTCAGAGCGTGCCGCGGGCGTCGCTGCCGCTGCAAGCCGGGAGTCTATTTAGAGTCTGTGAATTCCACGCCTATCTGCATTTGTGGAATACATATCCTTTTGTCGCGCACTTCGGTGCTTAGTCTTGCAGGGGGTGCGCAGTTGGAGGTTATAAGATCATGAAACTATCACCAGTGGAAAGAATTCACCGGCCTACGATGGATGAGTTCCAGTCCAATTATTTTCACAAAACTCCTGTCATCCTTACAGGCTTTACTGACAACTGGGTGGCAAGAAAACTGTGGAAGCCAGAGTCCATGAAGCAGGTGTTTGGGCACATCGTGGTGCCGCTTCGTGGGAGCGATAACGAATTTGAAGTGTTTTTCAAGAATGTGGGAGCCACTTCTATGACGCTGGGGCAATATTTTGACGCGATTGCCGATCCCACTCGTACAGGCAGGCCGCCATTTCTCGGCAACATCTCGTTCGATAACCCTCTCACCCGGGAGCACCTGAAACCTCTGCGGTCCCATTTCAGCTTTCCCAAGCTGTTTCCGGGCAAAGATAAACAGGAAACGCGGCTCTGGATCGGAGCATTCGGCCAGAAGTCAACCATTCACAATGACAACTATGACAATCTCAATGCCCAGGTAGTGGGGCAAAAGAAGTTTCTCCTGTTTTCTCCTGACCAGCACCCGCTGCTGTATCCCAAAAAACTTACTGACTTCTGCTGGGCGAGCCCTGTGGACCGGGACAATCCCGACTTTGAGAATTATCCGCTCAGCCGGGAACTGGAAGGTTTCGAGTGTACGCTCGAGCCGGGGGATATCCTTTATATACCGATTTTCTGGTGGCACCAGGCCATCTCAGAGAGTTTGGCAATCAACGTGAATATGTGGGTTTATGCCGACGGTGAAATGACGTTCTGGTCAGAGCCGGCGCTTGCAGCGGCCCAAGGATAGTTCCGAAAAACGGAAGTTTTCAGACCGTAGTACCTTCGTTCGACCGGGATTGACCTATTATAGAGGCAATTCTGGTAGATGGATTTACAATTCGAGCATCACAAGGCTGGTAGACATATGCTTTTGCAAGATATACGCCTCTCATTGCGCACATTGTTCAAAAATCCTGGCTTTTCGGTCGTGGCGGTTATGACCCTGGCACTCGGTATTGGGGCCAGCGTGGCAATGTTTAGTGTGATCAACGCGGTATTGTTGCGCCCGTTACCGTACCAGAATGCTGACCGGCTGGCTGCCATTACCAGCACCGATATCACGCGCAATAACCAGATCAGCCCAGTGTCATATCCAGTGTTTCTGGACTGGAGATCGCAAAACCGAAGCTTTGCAAGCTTGACGGCATGGCATCTTGATGACTTTACCCTTATAACCCCGAGCGAGTCAGTCCACCTCAATGGAGCCATTACTTCCGCGAACCTGCTTTCGACATTGGGAGTAGCTCCAATTCGGGGCAGAGGTTTTACTGCCGACGAGGACCAGCCAGGCCCCAACAGCCTGCCAGTGATTTTGAGTTACAAACTCTGGCAAAGCCAATTTAGTTCTGACCCCGGCGTCGTGGGACGGCCAGTAAACCTGAATGGCCAGTCCTTTACTGTCGTTGGGATTATGCCCTCCGGCTTCCAGTTTCCGGTCCAGAGCGATCCCGTGGACTTCTGGACGACAATCGCTTTCTATGCGCAGCCAACGGCCACGGGCCCGCCTTTGACCACCCAGCGCGGCGTCAGCTTTCTTGATGCGGTGGGCCGGCTGAAACCGGGAATCAGTATTCAGCAGAGCCAGGTCGAGTTGAATGCGATCCAGCAGGCGCTGAACAAGGCGTACCCGGAAAATCGGCCCAGGACCATCACTGTTACCTCTGAAATCGATCGAGTTGTCGGCGACATGCGCGCGCCGTTGCTGTTCCTCTTCGGCGCGGTGACGCTGGTGCTGATGATCGCCTGTGCCAACGTCGCTAACTTGCTGCTGGTCAGGTCTACTTCACGGCAACGTGAAATCGCGCTGCGCTTTGCATTAGGCGCATCCCGGACCAGTGTCGCGCGCCAGTTGCTGACGGAGAGCGTTGTGCTTGGTGTCATCGGCGGATTAGTTGGGCTATTACTGGCGGACCTGGCGCACGGCCTGATGCGACTTGCGCCGAAGTCACTGGGCCGGGTTGCCGATGCCCAGATCGATTTCCGCGTGCTCGGTTTCACGCTGCTGGTTTCTCTGCTTACCGGTTTGATTTTTGGCATGTTCCCCGTCGCACAGAACTGGCACGGACATCTCACCGCCAGCTTGAATGACAGCAGCCGCGGCGGCACTAGCGGCCAGCGCCATAAGCAGGTACGCAGCTCCATCATCATTGCCGAAGTGGCCCTGGCCATGGTGCTGCTATCCGGGGCAGGACTGCTGCTGCAGAGCCTGGTTCGGCTTCTTCATGTGGATCCGGGGTTTGCATCCGACCACACTATTACATTCGGCATTGACCTGCCCCCGCTTTATGCGGGTCCGCAGCGTTCGGTGTTTTACGACCGTCTTTTGGAACACATCCGGACCTTGCCGGGAGTCAAATCAGCCAGTGCGGTCCGTGGTTTACCCCTGGGGTCTGATCAAGACCAGATTTCTTCGACCTTCGAGGTTGTAGGCCATCCCGTTGCCGAATCAGAACGCCCGATCACTCCGGTGCGAATCAGTTCGCTGGATTACATGCAAACCATGAGAATACGGCTGCTCGCAGGGCGGGATTTTACCCAACGGGACGATGATAAGGCCCCGCAGGTCGTGATTATCAACCAGACTCTCGCCCACAATTTCTTCGGCGGAGAGAATCCCATCGGCAAACGCATCTTGCTCACCTACAACTTCGCAACCGGTACTCCGACGCGTGAGGTTGTGGGGGTTGTTGGGGACGTGAAGTACAGCGGATTGGGAACGGCGTCGGCGCCGGAAGTCTATCTGCCGGAATCGCAGATCATGACGGGAGCCATGACCGTGGTGGTGCGCACCGTGGGTGAACCTGACGGCCTGGTCCCGGATCTGCGAAACGCAGTAAGATCGCTTGACAAGCAAGTGCCGTTGCGCGACGTAAAAACTCTGGATGACTATGTGAGCGATTCCGTGGCAACGCCCCGTTTCGATACTTTGCTGCTCGGAATTTTCGCGGCGGTGGCCCTGTTTCTGACTTCTGTTGGACTCTATGGTGTCGTTTCCTATTCCGTGGCCCAGCGGACGCGCGAGATAGGGATCCGTGTGGCCCTGGGAGCGCAACGGCGCGATATTTCCCGCATGGTGATCCGGCAGGGAATCCTTCTGGGCATCATTGGTTCCGTCGCGGGATTGGCCGGCGCATTTGCGCTCAGGCATCTCATTGCCAGCTGGCTTTATGGAGTAGGCCCGGCGGACATAGGTGTTCTTATAGCCATTGCGTTTCTGTTAATAGGCATTGCGTTTTGTGCCAGTTATGCTCCTGCGATTCGCGCAACCAAGGTTGATCCAATCATCGCGCTGCGTGACGAGTGAGGACCATTCGTCCTCTGACAAACGATGTTTTAACGCCAGCCTTTATTGCATTTGATAGAGGCCGGCGTGCAGAGACACACTCCAATTCCAGGCACAGACCGCATAACTCATCTCGCGCCTCTCGCGTACAGGCATAGCGTTCGCCCTGCGGTGAGACTGCCGCGAAAAAGCGGTTATCAGTAACACCAACTCGCACTTCCCGGAGCACCGCTACAAGCTGAATCCCGGCTCTAATCCTTGTCTCACCGAAATGACTCGATGAACAAGAGATGAATTGTCGCGTCTGCCAACAGCGCGATCTTTAGGAAAAGACAATGTACAAAATATCTCTGATTAACATGCCGTTCGCAAACCTCGGCTTGCCGTCGATCGCGCTCACTCAACTGAAAGCGGTAATTGAGGCTGAGTTTCCAAAGCAAGTCTCAGTTGACTTGTTGTATCTCAGCCACGACTTTGCAAAATATTTCGGTATTGAATTTTATGACTACCTCACCAACTCCATGGAGTCCTTCAATACCGGCCTGGGAGACTGGATATTCAAGCAAGTCGCTTTCCCTGACCTTCCTGACAATAGCGATAAATACTTCACACGGTATTTCCCCATCAAAACGCCGGACGTGTTGCGGCTGAAGCAATCGCTTGCTCAAAAGCGTCCGGGACTCAGTGAGCTGATGGACCAGTTGATTTCGCGGTATGAACTGGATAAGAGCCATATTGTGGGCTTCACTTCAATGTTCATGCAGAACCTTGCCAGCTTTGCCATGGCGCGCAAACTGAAGCAGCGCAATCCGCAGGTCATCACCGTGATCGGTGGCGCCAATTGCGAATTCCCGATGGGCCGGGTGATCGCGGAGCGGGTCGCAAACATTGACTATGTGTTTTCCGGGCCGGCGCTCAAAGGCTTTCCCGCATTTGTTCGCCACTGCATGGAGGGAGACTTCTCAAAATGCCAGGCCATCCGCGGGGTCTTTCATAGGAACTCTGCCTTTCCGAAGTCGGGTCCTGAAACCATCGGTGAGGATCTCCCTATTGATACTCCCATCAAATTGGACTATGAGCCGTTTCTCGACGACTTTGAGCGCTATTTTTCTGACACTGGCGCAAAGCCGGTGTTGCCGTTTGAGACGTCCCGCGGTTGCTGGTGGGGAGAACGGTCGCACTGCACTTTCTGCGGGCTGAACGGAGTGTCCATGGCATATCGGGCCATGAAGCCTGAGTTGGCGCTCGACGTTTTCGCGTCCTTGTTTCGCTACTCGGACAGGATTTCGCGTCTCACCTCAGTCGACAACATTCTGCCCAAAAGCTATCTGAAGGAGGTGTTGCCGCTGCTCGATACTCCTCCGAACCTGGAAATCTTCTATGAAGTGAAGGCTGATCTGAGTGAAGAGGACATCGCCGTTCTGGCAAAAGCCGGGGTCACCCAGATCCAGCCCGGCATTGAGGCGCTTGCCACCTCAACACTGAAGCTGATGAAAAAAGGAACAACCGCTTTCCAGAACCTGAAGTTTCTGAAGCTGTGCGCGCTCTATGGAATCAAGCCGCACTGGAACCTGCTGCTCGGCTTTCCGGGGGAAACCTCCGAAAGCTACCGGCGCTATACTGAAATTCTTCCGCGGCTGGTCCACTTGCAGCCTCCATCCGGCGCTTTTCCCGTCCGCTTTGACCGCTTTAGCCCTTACTTTTATAAGGCGCAGGAGTACAAGCTCGATTTGCATCCGCTGGATTTTTACGCAATGGTTTATCCCTTCGAGAAAGAGGACCTCAAGGACCTTGCATACTATTTCGCTGATCGCAACATTGAGGCCGAATACTTTATTACGCTGGCCAAGTGGATCGGCAAAGTACGGGCCAAAGTGGCTGAGTGGCAGACCCGCTGGTCGGACCCGAAGTACAAAATTCCTCCGCGGCTCCATTTCAACCGCGACTCGCAGACGATCTATGATTCGCGCACCGGCGCGATAGTAGAGCACGTTCTTGACGGGCATGCGCGGGCTGTTCTGGAGTATCTGGCCAAACCCACCCGCATGGAGGACATTGTGAAAGTCTTCTCGCCTGAGAGTGGAATCGATGTTCCACGAGTGATGGCGTTCCTTGAAGAAAAGGGCCTTATTTTCGAGGAAGGAGACCGGTTTTTCAGTCTGGTACTTGATGGCGAACATGGGAGTCACGTTGCAGAAGCAATACCCTACAAGGTCGAAGATGTCCGATATGCGGCCAAAGCTCTCTACGGAGGCGCAGTTACAAGCGCGTGAGACAAACGTTGTAGAACAAAAATAATTCTTAAGGAGATAGCAATGAAGAAAGTGTTAAGTAGTGTCCTGCTGGTCGGCCTGGTGTTCTCAATGGCCGCAGCCAAGAACAATGCGAAAAAAGATGCCAAAGCTCCGGCCGCCCCTGCCGCCAAAGCGCAAGACTTTGATGGCTGGGTCAGCGACGAGAAATGCGGCGCCAAAATAGATGCGGAATGCTCCAAGAAGTGCCAGGCGGCGGGCGCAAAGATGGTCTTTGTTAATCCTGAACGCGCCGTTATACCTGTTTCCAACCAGGAAACGTTAAAGAGTTTTGCCGGCCAGCACGTCAACATCAAAGGCAAGCTGGAGAACGGCATTCTGACCGTCGACTCTGTAAAACCCGCGGCCAAGTGAGACAAGCGTCTCGCCGTCGCTCCACCTGCAAGGTCCTGTGAGCCCCGTGAAAACAACTCTCGAAGTCCGGCCGCCATCTTCAAATGGACGCAAGAGGTTCATTGATCTTGGCCACACGGTGGAACATGGGATGGTCACGTACAAAGGCATGCCCGGTCCGGTCATCAGCGATTACCGGAGCCGCGAAATGTCACGAGAATACTATGCGGAAGGAACGGAGTTTCATATTGGCAGGATCGAGCTGGTTGCCAATACCGGCACATATCTGGATGCTCCGTTCCACCGTTTTCCAACCGGCAAAGACCTTTCGGAGTTGCCGCTCGCGTCCCTGGCCGACCTGCCGGGCGTAAGAATAACTGCCGACCATAATCGTGCCGTCGACGTGCAATCATTTGAAGGGAAAGAGCTGGCAGGCAAGGCTGTGCTGGTCCACACGGGCTGGTCGAGTTGCTGGCGGACCGAGAAGTACTTTGAAGATCCACCTTTTTTGACCCAACAAGCGGCTAAGTTTCTGGTGAAGAGCGGGGCCGCCCTGGTTGGGATAGATTCCATGAATATTGATGATATCCATGACAAGACACGGCCAGTACACACCGTGCTCTTGCAAGCCGACATACCAATCGTTGAACACCTTACTAATCTTGAAGAAACGCCGGTCGAAGGATTCCGGTTCTTCGCCGTGCCGGTAAAAGTGAAGTCATTCGGGAGTTTCCCGGTACGGGCCTTTGCAATCACTGAATAGCTCTACTCGCTGGCCACAAGAGAACACATCATGAGTAACGTTATCATCCAAGGCATCGATTCTCTTCCAGGAAGTTACTTTGCTGCGCGATACCTGCAGACATGCCGTGATCGGATCTTTTATTTTGCTGCCGCAAATCATGGCGCCAGGGAAGAAGCAACAGCCGATGTGGTGATGTACGCCGCACGCAGAATCGATGGGCCGGCTGAAACCACGCTGGCGCGGCCAGACGTGGAATCGCGGCTACGGCAGATCGAAGACATTGATCCTGCCACCGCCAATGTTGCGGCAGTCTGGTACTTCGCCGGACCCACATCGACTAGAGATCAGAACGGGACTGTGGAGCGTTTGCTTTCTACCTGTGATCGTCTCGGAGTCAAACAATTCAATTTTGTTCAATTCGATTTCATCGGTATTAGCGACGAGTCGAACAGAAAACGGCCGGCAGCCAGTGGATTAAGGCCACCAGCGATAATATCCGCTCATGAGATCAGGCAACGCTGCAAAGAGCGCCACATTTTTTGCCGCGTGTTTCAGACGTCGCTGGTTGTTGGGAGCGGACATCCCGCCCTGGAACAAAACGGAATCTTTTCCCAGTTTGTTTCCGCCCTGCACTCGTTGAAGTCGGAAATCGAGGAACGCTCACCCCAATATTTTGACTTCAGGACACTTCGCTTCTATGCGCCTGCGAATGCTGCCGTGAATCTGGTTCCGGCCGCGCGCGTTGCGGACTTGCTGTTAAGCATCTCAGGAAAAGAGACGGCAAGGGACGCCAGCTTTTCGATAACCAGCCATGACAACATCGATCTCTCCGATTTGTGTGAGCGTCTCGGCGTGGCTTATGGCCTTGGTCTGCTTTTCGTGGATGATTTCGCCAGCCTCAATGCGATTGACCGCGCGTTCCATGAGCGGCTGGCGGGGCTTACGGAGTGCTTTGCCGGAGAAGATGTGAAGCTGCCCAATACTCAAGTGAGCGTAGATGATTCTTCGCTGGAAGACCCAGCATTCGACGAGGATAAGCAGATCGAGCTTTTCACGTTGCTTCGGCAAGACCAGCATGAGTTCTTGGCCGCCCGCAGAACGCAGGCAGCAGAGTTGCTTTCCCGGCTTAGCCGTAAGACGGTCATCGTGAATGGATCTGACCTCAACTACTACGTCGGCGGAAGCAGAGGCGACGCTGTGGTTATCCTGAATGCTCTTGGGCAAGGGCTGGAGTACTGGTACCGGCTGCTGGACAATCTGATTGAGAGCCACCGTGTAATTATCTGGGAGCCGAGAGGTACAACGGCACCGCCGCCACCCTTTGGCCTGGCCGAACAGGTGGACGATCTGGATGCCGTTTTGCAGCAGGAAGGCATTGAGAATGCTCATCTGATTGGCTGGTGCACCGGCCCCAAGGTCGCGATTGATTTTTATCTTCGACGGCCAACAGCCGTTCGCTCCATGGTTTTTCTCAACGGCACGTTCAAGTGCGACGGCAGTCCGGAAGAGTTGAACAGTCCCTATGAACAAAACGTCGAGTCGCTGTTGCGCATGCTGGTGAAGAAACCTGCGATGGCCACCACGGTGAAGAAAACCTTCCAGGCCCCGGCGGAGACAAACGAAATCGAGTTGCTGCAAGGTGTTGATGGCGAAGAGGCGAGCGTAAGCGTGCTGTCTCTAATGAATACTCATCTTAAGGCCAATGTTTTGGCCCCGTTCAAGACCGAGCAGACGACACTCAACTATGCGCATCAACTCATCGATTTTTGGTCGCGCGACGTGCGGCCGCGGGCCAGTGAAGTGACCGTTCCGGTACTCGTGATAGCGGCAGAGTACGACCAGGTTGCTACGCCGGCTGGTTCCAGGGCGGCTTGCGACTTGTTTCCAAACGCCGGCTATTTGTACGTGCGGGGCGCGACACATTATTGCTTGTATGACCGTCCGGAATTTCTTGCCGGCGTGTTGAAGGGTTTCTTCGCGGACCCCGGCAGCTTCTCAATTTCACAATCGGCACAAAGCATAGGCTTGACGCACGCAAATGGTACAGCGGCCGTGGATGCATCACTTTCGGACATGGACGAATCAGCCACGGCCATTGCAAGTCTCTCTTCACTCTAGGAGCATTCGGATGGATTTACGAAAACTGACTCGACATATTGCGGAGCAACGTCACCAGAACGTGATTTTGACGTTGGAGAAAGGCCAGGTAGTCACGCGGACGCATCAAGACGTTTACACAGATGTGGTGCGCGCATGTGAGCAATTGAAGCAATGGGGAATCCAGCAGGGCATGCGTGTAGGCATCCTGGCGTGCAACTGTTATCAGTGGATCATCTACGATCTGGCTCTGCTGGAGTTGCGCGCTCAATCCGTCGCTTTCACGGATGACTTTGCCGGCATGAGCGCCGACGAACTGCTTAACAAGTACTCGCTCTCACTGCTGCTGATTCAGGCGTCGGACCACGTACACAAGGAGAGCCGGTCGAGAGCGGTGGCTCTTATCGATGCGGAGAATAGTGGGATACAGGCCATTGAACGGCCGCGGGGACAAATCGATTGGGAATTTAATAACACGGGCATTGTTTTTTCTTCCGGGTCGTCCGGCCGGCTGAAGGGGCTTACGCTGAGCAGGCGCGGCATCGAGGCCAGTGTTGATGCATTCACGAATACGGCGGAGCCCCGGTCCGATGACCGGCTCCTGCTTTTCCTGCCGATCTCAAACTTTCAACAGCGGCTCATGTACTATTCGGCGCTCTGGTATGGGTTCGATCTGATCGTGACCGATCCACCGCGGCTCTTTCGCGTCTTGAAAGACCTGCATCCGACGATCTTGATTGCCCCACCCATGCTCTACGAAGCTTTTGAGAATCGCTTTTACAGTTTGCCGGCGTGGAAGCAGCGGGCCGCAAAAGTCCTGGGCAAGATCGCAGCCGCGCTCCCTTCAGAATCGTTGCGGCATAAAGTCGCCCGATCGCTTTTCAAGGATGCCTACGAAGCCCTGGGTGGAAAGATGCGCTTCATGGTGACCGGCATGGCCCCCATCAAGCGCGCGACCCTGGAGCTGTTTCAATTGATGCAACTGCCGCTGTTTGAAACTTACGGCATGACTGAATTTGGCGGAATTGCTCTCAATATTCCGGGCGCGAACAAGGTCGGCTCCGTGGGCCGCCCGCTTCCCGGTGTTCGTGTCGAACTGGCGCCAGATGGCGAAGTAATAGCCGTTCGCGAGCACCGTATTGCTTCCGGCTATTGCGAATGTGCCGCCGGCGAAGAGGAGCAAACTTTCATCGGCCCTGACCGTGTTGCCACTGGCGACGTGGGCCGGTTCGATGACGACGGTTACCTTTACCTGGTTGGACGCAAAAGAGAGATGATCATTACCGCCGGTGGAACAAAGATCCATCCTGAGATTCCTGAAGCAGAGATCGATGCTTCGCCTGACGTAGCGCGGTCGGTCGTGTTTGCCGATCCGGAAGCGCCGGGTCTGGTTGCCATCGTGCTGCCCAGGAACCCGGGCGATGAATCTGCCAAAGCGCGAATCCAGCAATTTGCGGATGAAGTGAGAAGCCGCCGGCCCTCCATGGCAGTAGGCAGGATCATTTTTACCGATCTTCCGTTCTCTCGCGAAAACGGATTTCTGCGGCCGAACCTCAAGCTTGATCGGAAGAAAATCGGGGAATACTTCTTGGGCCACACTGCAGATAGAGGCATGGCCACACTCAGGAGTGCGTGATGGAAGTTACAGCAGAACTTGATGACAAGATCATTGCTCTGATTGCCGCGTCTGTTCCCGGCAAATTCAAAAAAACCAAAATTACTGTCGCCACCAACCTGCAGCAGGAACTTGGCTTGGACTCCATTGGAATGCTCGCACTTGTGTTTCGCTTTGAAGAGTCGTTTGGCGTCGATATTGCCCAATTGGGCCTCGATATCAACATTGCGAAACTCAAAACCGTGGGCGACCTGATCCATGTGGGCCACGAAATCCTGGACAAAGCGCAGATCGGCGCAGCATAAGTGAGACGAATATGGACCAACCCATGAAAATTATCGATTCGCATTGCCATATCGCTTCAGAAGAGCATACCCCCCTCTCATTCATTGAGGGCTCGGTCGCGAACATGGTGGTTGCCCTTACTGCGCAAGGTGTTCCCGTATCGGCCAAAAAGCTCATGAACATATTCATGAACAAGATGCAGGACCCGCTGGGAGATTCACTGGTGGCGGAAATGGAAGCGGCCGGCATTAGCAAGAGCGTGCTGCTAATCGCCGACTTTACCTACGCCCTCAAGGATTGCCGGCTTTCCATTGCCGAGTCGTTCAATCGGCATCGTGAGGTGATGCTCAGGCATCCGGGCAAATTTGAAGTCTTTGGCGGCGTTGATCCGCGCTGGGGCAAAGATGGATTGGATCTCTTCGAGCGTTCGCTCACAGAGTTCGGGTTCAGCGGTTTTAAGATTTATCCGCCTTGTGGCTTCAGCCCCAGTGACCCAGCTCTATTTCCCTACTATGAGCTCTGTGCGCAACATCATGTTCCCGTGCTGCTTCATATTGGCCCGACCGCGCCAGTCCTGGATTTCACGATTTCCAGCCCGTTTCTGGTTGACACTGCTGCCCGCTTGTTCCCGACGGTAGATTTCATCCTGGCGCACGGGGCGGTTAGCTTTGTTGAAGAGTGCGTCATGCTGTGCCGCTTCAGACCCAATGTATATCTCGACATCAGCGGCTATCAGGCCTGTCTCGGGTTTGATCCAACCGCCGCCGCCGTAAGAAACATTGTTTCTCTGGGGATCAATCACAAGGTGCTGTTTGGCACCGACTTTCCCGTTTTTCGGCTGCAAGGCGAACAGAAAGATTTTGTGCAAGTCGTAACCTCTGAGGGCGGTCCGCTTGCGGAATTGAATGAACGGGACAAATCCTTAGTTCTTCATCGGAATGTCGAACGCCTTCTTGAACAACGCGCTGTGGCTGTGGCCGCTTGATATGGCTGCCGGAGAAGTACACTCGGTTGCATTGTCGCTGCCAGGCATTATCCGATAGTTTTCAAACTATAACTTAAAGAGACAATTCTATGCCCGCTCTGAATCCCTGGATTTCTCAGTTGCGTCCGAATCCACGCGCGTCGCTGCGCCTGTTTTGTTTTCCCTATGCAGGCGGCGGGGCGGCGCCTTATCGCCCGTGGGCGGATGTTCTGCCGCGAAATGTGGAAGTCTGTCCCATACAGTTGCCTGGGCGCGAAATGCGCATCAAGCAGGCGGCTTTTTCCAACGTCTTCGCGCTGGTGGATGCTCTTGTCCCAAATATTGTTCCATTGCTGGATAAGCCGTTTGCGCTGTTTGGCCACAGCATGGGCGCGCTTGTTGCTTTCGAACTGGCCCGCAGGCTCATGCGAGATCACAATCCGCTTCCTGAGCGTCTGTTCGTGTCAGCCCGAGTTGCTCCGTCGGTCCTCTTGAAATCCCCAC